>Ga0105101_10000006_pt1 | contig 91613 bp, 135 predicted proteins | sample PPLLak21cMay2015_2_FD_87037 | JGI IMG/M metagenome (GOLD analysis project Ga0105101, IMG submission 87037) | Freshwater sediment microbial communities from Prairie Pothole Lake near Jamestown, North Dakota, USA - PPLs Lake P8 Core (1) Depth... | ecosystem: Environmental > Aquatic > Freshwater... | reverse complement strand
AAGATTGGCCTCTTGTAATGTTTCAGCATTTATTTCTTTTAAAACTTTTCCATTTTTATCCTTGATTTGTATCATTGTCTTTCTCCTGTGTTAAAGGTTTCTATTTTTTAATTAATATTTTGCCCCCTCAAGATCGGCCCCATAAAGATTGGCCCCGTAAAGATTGGCCCCCCGAAGATCAGCCCCTCGAAGATCGGCCCCCTTAAGATTGGCCCCTTCAAAATTGGCCCTCCGAAGATCGGCCCCGTAAAAATTGGCCCATTGAAGATCGGCCCCGTAAAAATTGGCCTCCCGAAGATCGGCCCCCTCAAGAACGGCCCCCTTAAGATTGGCCTCCCGAAGATTGGCCCATCGAAGATCAGTTTTTTGAAGATCAGCCCCTCGAAGATCAGCCCCTCGAAGATTGGCCCCCTCAAGATCAGCCCCCTGAAGATTGGCCTCTGTAAGATCGGCCCCCCGAAGATAGGCCCCCCGAAGATCGGCCTCCCGAAGATCGGCCCCCTCAAGATTGGCCCTCCGAAGATCGGCCCCCTCAAGATTGGCCTCTTGTAATGTTTCAGCATTTATTTCTTTTAAAACTTTTCCATTTTTATCCTTGATTTGTATCATTGTCTTTCTCCTGTGTTAAAGGTTGTTATTTCCCTCTCTATTATATATATCGGCATATTTTACCTTTTCAATCGGTCAATTATATTATGTAATCTCGATCAAAAATGTTGTATTGAATCTGTGATTACTTTTTCTGTTATATATGATTGTCCACATATGATGGTCAGGGGTATATTTAAATCCCCTTTGAACACCTTCATATCTTACAAAACATTTAGATAAACGGATATAAAATCGTTTAAAAAAGCAAGGGTAATATAATTTACGTTTTTCTTTAATCTTTTCCTGTAATTCTTTTGGTGCCTGTTTATAAGGAATCAATTGTTTTATTGTCATATATCTATCTCCAAAAATGATATTCATTGGAATCATTATTTATTTGACGGACCCATGCTGTTACACCATCCGTACAATATTCATAATCATTTTCGTCTTCTTTAATTTCCTTTTTCCAATTTTCAATTTTTCTACCTCTATATGAATAGAGATCATTTGCATATATAAAACCATCTTTTTTTGCACGCTTAAAAACGTCATTAAGTGACATGTCCCCTCTTTTCTTAAATTGTAAGGATTAAGAACATCCCAATTATGGCCAGGAATAATCCCGTACTCCAAGTTGTTGTGTAAATTAATTTTGTCATTGTCATCCCCCTGTGTTAAAGGTTTCTATTTTTTAATTAATATTTTGCCCCTGTAAGATCAGCCCCCCGAAGATCGGCCTCATAAAAATTGGCCCCCCGAAGATCGGCCCCCTCAAGATTGGCCTCTCGAACATCAGCCCCCTGAAGATTGGCCCATCGAAGATCGGCCCCCTTAAAATCGGCCCCTATAAGATCGGCCCCCCGAAGATCGGCCCTTCGAAGATCAGCCCCATAAAAATTGGCCCATCGAAGATCGGCCCCCTTAAGATTGGCCCCCCGAAGATCGGCCCCCCGAAGATCGGCCCCCTGTAATGTTTCAACATCAATTTCCCTTAAAATTTTTTCATTTTTGCCCTTGATTTGTATCATTGTATTTCCCCCTTTATTAAAGGTTGTTGTTTTCCCCCCTCTATTATATATATCGGCATATTTTACCTTTTCAATCGGTTAATTTATATATATTGCAAGAAATATGCACAGGAAAAAAGAAAGAGGATACTATAAATATATGTTTATTTTTATATAATAGTACAAGAAAAAGAAAAAGGGATATGAAAAGGGATGTAATTATGTGAAAGAAAATTCAATCCACTTGTGAGATTAAATTTCCGGATGATTTTTTTAAACTAATTTTGAATACTTTTTCAGAGGAATCAATAAGAACGGGATCATGAGAGATCATTATTATTTGTATTTTAAGCTCATTACACAGGGTATTTAATAGTTGTGCAGCCTTTGAACGTAATCCCACACTTAAATTCTTGAAAGGCTCATCAAGAATAAAAACACTTCTTAACTTTGGAGTTTTCATAGTAAATAAGGATAATCGAAGTCCAAAACAAGCGATATCTATTGGGCCCCCCCCTGAAGAAATCATTGGACCGATTTCTTTTCCATTTCTAACAAAATATAATTCCGCTTCTGTTTTCCCTCTTTTTTCAACAAATTTAATAAGAAATTCATAAGGATCATCAAAAATACTATATAAAGAAAAGGAAACAAGCTTTGATATATGTATTTTAAATTCTTCCTGTGTTTGTTTTGCCACTATTTCAATAATCTTTTGTGTTTCTTCAATAACTCTTTGCCGTTCTTTCCCTTCTTTAATTTGATTCTTTGTAATAGAAATTGAATGAATCACTTCTTCTTTTCGTCCAATTAATTTATCAATTCTACTTTTTAGATTTAAGATCAAATTGTTTTCTCCTCAATTTCTTTTATTTTTGTTTCAAGATCTTTTATCATATTATTGTATTCGTTTTCAAGGGAATTTTTTTCATCGGTTAATTTTTCAATTCGTCCTTTTACTTCTTCATCTGAGTCACAACCATTTTCTTTTAATTGTGAAGACAATCCTGTTAATTGCCCATCGATTGATGCCACTTTCATATCTGCTTCTGTGACTCTATTTTGTAGGGTTGTTAATTTTGTTTTGAGATCAGACAGATTCATTTTGAGTATCCTTTCATATTTTTAATGTATTCGGGGATTATAGGATCAAGATCGTTTGTAAGCAAAAAGGTTTCTAAATTCTTTTTAAAATTTAAACCTACTTCATAGGTCATTTTTAACTGTTCAATGTACGATTCAATTCTTTCATTCTTTTCATGTTCAAGTTTAATGTGTTCTAATGATATTACATTTTTTTCTATGGGGTATGGCACAAAATCGAATGTTTGGTCATTTTTCCAAAGGAAAACGCCTGGTATATGATCAACTTGATTTGCTGTGGTTCTCATCATGCTTCCTGCATTTATTAATGTTTGTTTATTAGATTTAACAATAAAAGATTGATGGTTATGCCCTGATATAATCAGATCAAAATCTTTTAATTGTTTCATTATTAATTTTGCATTTGTTCCTATCGGTTTTCCATTTGCATATGTGGGATCATTATAATAAACCATATCATGTATAATGACAACATTTATTTTCCCTGGTTGAGGATATATATTTTTTGAATTATCAATTTCATATCCGTAAGGAATTCCAATTATTCGATAATCTTTATATATATATTCATTAAACCAAGTTTCGCTTTCAATTTCTTTTTTTATTTCATCATTTATTTCCGAATCTTTAAATAAAGATCTATTTATTAAAACCTTTACCTTTTTTGCTTTTCGTAATACGTTTAAACTGCTTTTAAAAAAATAAGGTAATGAATGATCTTTGAGGTCATGATTTCCCGGAATTGTTATTAATTCAGGACAATATTCAATCGTAAGGGCTTCAAGCTCTGCAGACACTTCATATGTATCAAATACGTCCCCACCATCTAAAATCGGACAATTATATTTTTCTTGGAGTTGATTCAAAAATACTAATTTTTTTAAAAAAGTGAAAATAAAATTATCAGTTCTACATTTTGGAACTGTATTTCGCGCATGAATATCAGCAGAAATAATAAAATCGATATTATCCATTTTTACCCCAATTATCATCAATAAGATTCAAATGTTCTAACCAATCCTTTTTTGTCCATCTTTTTATATCATGTAATTGTGAATATTTTTTTTCAATAAATGGGGATCTTGATTGATGAAAAAGATGATATACCTTATTTAAATAATTTTCATACGTATATCCAAGGGAAGTTAATTTTAACCAAAAAGCGTTATCTTCTCCCCCCCATGAACCATCAAAAAATTCAGGGATCCCTTTTATTTGTTCAAACACTTTAATTGATATTACTTGTATTCCCCCCGCAAGATTATCCATTGATGCTTCATTTGTTTTTACATCATTGGATAAATTATTTTCAATTGATTTTATTAAATAAGAATAAGGAACTAAATTACTATATTTATATAAAATATGTTTTGTAATTTCTAAAGGAAGCCATATAAGGGAATTCCATGGTTGTCCATTTTCAATTGATGATATTCCTTTTATAAGTACATTTGGATTTTCTGAAATTATATCAGTATCAAATATGACAACCTTTGAATATAATTTTGAATCCAATATGTATTCCCTAAAAATACTATTAATACACCATCCTTTTTTAAAATGTTTAAAATTTTTTGTAAATTTATATCCTGTTACTTTTAATAAATCAGCTGTTTTTCGTTCTCCCATTTCATGAAGAAAAATATCAACATATTCTTTTACTATTTTAAATTGATCAAGACATAATAACAATAATGAAAATCTTTCATCATTTGTATCTTGATAAGGAATTATTATTGCAATTTTTTTTTTACTCATCTTCAAATAATCTTGAATATCCTTCATCTATATAATTAAGGAGTTGAATAATAAAAATTGAATAATCATATTTTTCATGTTCTTTTAGTGTTAAATCATTAAGAAGTGCCTTTATTAATACTGTATCAATTCCCATTAAATGTTTCTTTAAATCAGAAAGTGTATTAATTTTTAAATTATGTATTGCTAATGCAATTTTAATTAATTCACTCCCCGATATTGTAAATCCCTTTGATATATATTTTTTTACCCTATAAAGGGCATTAATTGGAAATAGTGTTGATTGTGTAAAAAATAATCTCCTTTGAGCAAGATCCGTAAAAAATCTGGGATCAAAATAAAAATCATCAAACCAAAAACTATAAGCAGCTTTACAAACCGTATAATCAAAATGTTCATATACTGAGGGGGGATCATTTTCTAAATAATATGAACAAAAAATAACTTGATATTTTTGATTAGTGGGTGTGTGTTTATAAAGATTTGCATTTTCAGAAGCGAAAATTAATTTAAAAGATTCATTATCTCTAAAAAAATTATCAACTTTTATTGCTTTTTCAAGTGAAGAAAAATATAAATCGTAATCATTAATCTTCATTGATGAAAAAATTGATGTAATTGCCCCTCCTGCAATAATTGCTTCCGTTTCTTTAAATAAGGATATAAGTGATTTATCAATTTTATCAAGCAATAAAAATTGTTCCCTTTGATATTGAGGATTCATTATTTATCTTCTTTTATAAAAGTAAAAGTATCAGATTTTATAAAATTACTATTTCCAAAATATGCTTTACTGTTTCCTCTTAATTCCTTTCTAATTTTCATAAGGAGTTTGCCAAGGTTATTTTCACCCTTACAATTTCCATTTTTGTCAATAAAAACTCCCCAAAATTGATCATTCCAATAATTTCCTTCAATCAAAATTGAGTTTCCCGTTTTTAATAAAAGATCACGGAGTTTTTCATTATTTGTAAATTTTTGTCGAATAAGGGTTTCCATAATTTGCAATTTATTTTCTTCCCAACCAGGGGAAACTTCTGTTTCATTTCCGATCTTTTTTACATATCCGGGAGAAGTGACCAATTGAAGTCTTTTTCGATAATTTTTATCAGTTACAGGTCTCTTTGTCGCTTGAAAAGCATGTTCTACCGTTGGGTATGCCATATCATCAAGAATGATCGTCTGAGGGAAAACAGGATAAAAATTTGACAAAAAACGATAATATCCTTCAAAAGATGCAATTACAAAGGGTTGAAATTTTTTTACATTATTCATTTTTTTCTATTCCTTTCCTTTAAATTTGTTTTTAAATATGGAAAATCCATTTCGAATTTCAAAATGTTCAATCATTAATTGCCAGTCAGGGTTTACTTTAAAAAATGTATGGTTTTCATAATTTTTAAGATCAATAATATCATCAAGTACAAACCATGTACTCACATCATATAAATCAAAACGCTCGGTGGATGCCGTAAAAATAGAACCATCAATAAGAACAAAATCAAACGATTTTAAATCATTATGTTCAAGGATATTTTGAATGCCGAATAAGGGGATTCTATTTTGTTTGATATAATTAATTTCTTCTTGTCTCCATTTTTTAAAAAGTGGGATATGGTTTTTATTTATTTTATCTTGATTTGGAAAATTGGAAATTAAAATTTCTATTTCATCATCATCCATATAATTTTCTAATGCCACCGAACAATAATTGTATAAATGAACATATGATTCTTTTCTGTTTTTTCTAAATTCATTTGCCCTTTCTTTTGAAACTTCAATACAATAAACTTGACAATTCCTTCCCGATAATTCAATCCCTTTTATAATTGCTGCAGTACTTCCTAAACCACTTGAAGAACCAATTTCAAGGATTGTATTTATTTTATTATTTGCAATGATAGAAGTAATAGCATTGGCAAATAAGTCATTTTTTATTTCTGGGGGGATAATTTGATTAAGTTCCATTATTTCCTCTTTATGAATACATAAAACAAGCAAAAATTAAAAATAAAAACATTACAATTATTAATGATAAAAGATTTACTTCAACAGAATCCATTTCTATTCCTCTAATAAATATCAAAATTTATAAGGGCAAAGAGGAGGCTTCATGGTAATGGGTTTCTTATTGTCATTGGTTCCCCTTTGCCCTATTATTATTATGTATTTTCAGTTAAATTTTTTTGGATCAATTTCATTATTTTCTCCCCGTTGTATTTTCTCAATATCTTGTATCTCAGGGTCCCCGGATTTTTTATCATAAATTAAAATCGGATGTATATTCCCTTTATCAATTGAATCTAAAAGAATAGAAATAAATTCATCGATTCCACAAGGTTGGGTTTCCCAAATTTTTCTTAAATTAAAAAGATCTCTTTTTATATTGATTATTGTTTTATTTGTAAGGACTATCGTTATTTTTTTCATTTTTTTATTTTAACAGTACGATAACAATTTGGACAAAGTAATGTAAGTGAGGGGAATCCTTTATCATATTTTTTATTATTTTTATTACCTAAAAAATCATCAATTTGTTTTGTCGATGTTTGCCCGTCTGAAAAACAAATAATGGCAGCTTCATTTTTATCCCTTTTTAGTGCCTTATGCTTATCGGAATAATCATATATCTTTACTGTCCATTCCCCTCTTTCCTTACAAAGGGAACATATTCCTTTTATTTGCTTCTTTTTATAATCATAATTTGAATAAATCATTTTTCCTCTTTATCACATTTACCTTTTATAAGGGTAGATTTATTTAAATCTGCAAGAAGCGTTAAATTTTTTCTTCCTGTTTCCGTTGTTTCAAAAAAAATTCTTTTCTCGGGACAATCAATAGCTATTTTATCAAGGAATTGAAATTCATCAATAATTTTATCAAATGAATCGATAAAATTATTATTTACAGCAAGAAGAACTCGAATTATTTTAATTAATTCGTCTTTTGAAAAAAGTGTGTAATCAATCATATTAATATTATGTATTTAAGGGCAATTTTTATGTTCATTTTCATAAATATCAATTTGTTGTGCAATTAATTTTGCCAGATCATATATTTTTTTAATTATAGGAGTACAATCAGAACCTAATAAATGTTTTTCCATTATATCATCCCATGATTCAATTAAATGAGCACGTTCAAGTGGTGTCATTTTTGAAAATGATATTACTTCATAATCTTGACAATAAATAGTAAAAGCAATGCTGTCAATTCGTGTCCAAATCATTAGGTCCCCCTTTCTTTATATGATTTGTGTTTCAATATCGGTATCAATAATTATGGGCAAAACCATTCCATCTCCAAATTTTCCATAACTGCATAAAATAGAAAGGCCCTCCGGATCATTATCTATATCATAATATTTATAATCTTTTCCTTCAATTTTTTCTTCCTTTTTTAATTCAGCGAGCTTATCCTGACAACCACTGCATCTTTTTCTTCCAAAAATTAAAATCATGTTATCCTCTTTTCTTTAAAATTGTTAATCCATTCCAATATGTATATATTGAATCCATTTTTGTTATATCAGGGGCATTATGAAAGACAACATCATATTCGTATTTCGCTTTACATTGAAATATCCCTAATTGGACCCATCTGCTTTGATATGACGTCCCTGTCATTAAAATATAAGCATTTGGGGCTAATACATCCTCTGTCTCCAATAATGTTGTATTTATATTTTTATTGTATCTGTATCGATTTCTATGTATATCCGAGTCATAATAATAATCATGTAAAACTAATCCAAATTTCATTTCTGATTTTGAAAATTTAAATATCCTTGTTGAAATAGATCCTTTTCTTGGATTAAATGAATATTTATACCATTTAAAAAAAGTAGTAGGGGCAATCCAAAAAACAGGGGTATCATCTTTTTTGTATGGATATACATACCTTTCCACTTTATGTTTATAATCACTTCTGTTATGATGTATAGGGTGAGAAAAGTATACTGTTTTTCCTGCATTCCCGGAAAGGGCACAAGCATATAAAAATGGACTTCCGTTTCTTCCCCCAACAATAGCACATGCTTGATTTTCTGGCATTTGTTCAACTGCATAATTGATTATACCTGCTATTGTTAGTGATGTTTGTATATCGTTAAGTTGAACAAATTTTTCTAACCTGTGTCTCAGGGTAATACATTTATCAGGGAAAATTGGTGCTATTACTCGTTTTCTTGGAATTATTTTTATACTATCTTTATCAATATAAGGATATTCAGCAGGAAGTGAAAATTTTATTTCATTAACAAATTGTTCTAATAGCATAAAAATTTATATTTTTTCATTTTAAAAAAATCCAAATTTTTTAAGTTTTCTTACAAAAAGTGGTGGATTTTGTATAGAATATTTTGAATGTTCTTTCCATTGATTATTATATAATTTTGCTGTTTTATCTAATTCAAGCCATTGTAGCCATAAATTTGGATAATGTTCCTGAATTTGAATTTGTCTTTGTTTTCTGGCCTTTGGACAACAAAAACAGGATACTCTGTCAAAAATATCGTATAAACCATCCCATGTATACCCCAAATTTTTACAATAATCCAAACAATCTTTTTCAGACATATTCATATCAATTAATGGAAATTTAACAGGCCATTTACGTTTTAAAATTGTTTTAGATTGTGTTCTTTTTTTTTCATCAATTGTAAAACCTATATATTCAATTTTGTCTCCCTTTATTTCATTTATAAATTTTTTACATGTGCTTATCTTACAATCAACACACCATCCACCTGAACCATGGGGCCATCCATAAATCCGTAATAATTCATTAAAATGACGATAATATCTTAATCGTGTAATATATATATTTGTTTTTTCTTCTACTTGTTTTATATGTTTATCCATTTGTGGAAAATCCCAACCACTTTCAAAATAAATAACATGTGTAATTGGAATATCATGTGTAAGTAATAAATGTAACATTGCAGTGGAATCTTTTCCACCTGAAAAGGAAACAATATGTTTATTCATTATTTATATTCACTTTTTAGAAAAAAACATAAATTTAATAATTTTTATTGTGGTTGATATAAATAATATTTCTAAAATTGTGCAAAAAATAACAATATAGGGTATTGATATAAATAACCACGATATTGTCAAGACGTTCATTAATTTCAATATTATTATTACATTTGTGATCAAAAAACCACATATAACAGCATATGCCCCTATAAATCCTTTTTTCATATCTAACCTTTCTTTATGATATTAAGTGTTTTGTGTATATTTTTCGTATAAAGAAGAAACCTTTTTAACATAATTCAATGTTTCTTTAAATCTTGGTACCCTTCCCAATTGTCTAACCTTTGTTTCCCCTGCATTATAAGCAGCAATTGTTTTTTCAATGTCCCCATCAAATTTTTCAAGTAAATATTTTATGTATTGAGTTCCCGCTTGAATATTTTGATGGGGATCAAAAGGATCATCTACATTATATGTATTAGCAATTAAGGGCATAATCTGCATTAATCCCATTGCCCCTTTATTTGACGTTATTTTTGTTCGATAACTTGATTCAGTTTCCAATATTGCTAAAACTAAATGACGGGATACATTATGTTCTTCTGCCACATCCCGTACAATATTTTGAATCATCATCTTTGTACCACATTCAATAATTAATTGTTTTTTCTCTTTTTGAGGGGCAATTAATTCATAGTTAAATAATAATGTCCAATGGTAAATTTGTGCTCCGATATAAGTAAAAATAGCACATATAAAAATAAAAAATAGAATTGCAATAATTTCATTTTTTATCGATGGTTTATAATATTCAAGGGTTAACATTTTTTTCTCCTTTGTTAAAGGTTTCTGTTTTCCCCCTCTATTATATATATCGACACATATTACTTTTTTGATCGATTAATTTTTTATTATAAAGTATAAATTTCCTCTTTTAATTTATCTTTAATTAACTTATGTACTTTATTTTTTAATAAATTAATGGTAAACAGGGACTTACCCATGACCTCCGCTATTTCATTTAATGAATAATCCTGTTCGTATCGTAGAAATACAAACATTTTTTCTTTTTCATTCAGTATATTATATATTATGTCAAATATTTTTTTATTATATTCTTTTTTTAGAACATTATCTTCATAATCTGTATTATCAATAATTGAAAGATCATTTATATCAACTTTATTACAATCTTTTGTTACAAATGTATTTACTGCCGATAAAATCCGGCAATAAATACATTTTCGAGCGTAAGTAGCAAATGTTCCCTTACTTTCAATATAATGTTTTATTGCAAAAATTAATCCATCAATTCCCCCATCATATAAAATATCATATGGAATAAACTTAAATTTTGATGATAAATTATGAATTACATAATGGACTAATTTACTGTTTAAATTAAAATACTCTTGCTGTTTATCCGTTAATTTTGTTTCCTTCTTCATTACTCACTTCTTTTACTGATTCATCATTTGAGATTGAATTAGACTGCTCAACGGGAGAAGTATTTTCAGATTGAGATTCATTAATTTTTTCCATTTCCTCTTTTGTAAGGGGAATAAGCTCTACAATAATTGATTTAGTTGATGTGTCTTTATATGATCGAATTTTTCCTTGATTATCTTTTACAAAATTCTTCATATCATCAATTGAAATTCTGACCCTATTATTTTCCTTATGAAGAAGGAAAGCTAAAATATTACCATTATTCATAAGGGATTGTTGAAGTTGCCCACAATATGCTTCAAGTTGCTGAATATAGGCTCTCCCCTGCTTTATTTGAAGAATTAATTCATTAACCTTTGCTTGCTCCTCTGAATTTCGACCGAGTATCGGGATACCATTCTTATCATATGCAGGCATTTTTTTCTCCTCTTTTAAAAATAAAAATTATTGTATATCAGATGATTCTGATAATCGTTTCTTCCTACCCGTTGCCAATTGTTTTCCCCGTTCTTTTCTCTTTTCAACACTTTCTTTATCCATTTTTATTGCCTTTTTCTTTTTAATTGTTCCATATGGCATATATGGATACAATGGGCACCCTGTAACTTCACAATCACAGGCACCATCTTCAAAAGATCCCATACATTCAGCACACTTAGCATATACTGATTGTTTCATCGATAAAGGTTCCCCTTTATTATACTTTTGTAATGCTTTTACTCCTATTGCCATTTTTAATTATCCTTCTTTTTAAAAAATAAAAGACGATACCCAGTTTTTGAACATAAAGGCATATAAAAATTAATATTATCAATCCTCCATCCAAAAATGTTTAAAAGATATATTAATGCATTTTCCATTCTTGCATTTATTGTATCCGTTTCATATTCAATTTTTAAATTTCTCATATATATATTATGTATTTAATATCTAAAAATTGAATATTTTAAATAAATTTCGTATATTGATTTTACTGCCCAAAAATCAATTCCTTCCCTATATTTTATAAATAAAGATTTGGAATACACTTCCGTGTATTTATTATATAATAAAAATGTTGGGAGTCCTAACTCAATTGATATCGTACAACCATGAGGGGCATCATCAATCCAATAATTTATTTTTTCTTCAATCATTTTTTCTTTTTTATCAGTTACATTTTTTACTAAAATTAATTTATCAATTAAATTTGGAAAAAACCTATTTATAATTTCTTCTGTTTGTTTTCTAATTTTCTCGGATCTTGCCGTTATTACTATAATTTTATGTCCTTCTTCTTTAAAATGAAGAAGGGCATCAATAGTGTATATATCGGTTATTATATTTTCTGGTCCCATAAAATAGGGATCTTCTATTAATTCTTCAACCCTATTTTTAAATTCCTGTGGAAAATTTGACCAAAAGTAATCAATTTGTTGAGGAAGATCCTTTTCTTTTATTTTAAAATCCATTGCAATTTGTTTTTTGAATCCTGTTAAAAATTCAATTAAAGTTCCATCTAAATCAATTCCAATATTACTCATTTTATTCCCCAATTATTTTAAAATTTTGTTCTTTATGAGTTAATATTTTTGCAACTTCCCAACAATGGTCATATAAGTGTAATCCTTTACTACTTGCAAAGGTTTGTCCTGGTGATACATTTAATTCATCTGCCATCATTTCTTTCAATATTTGAAAGGCAGCAAGGTTAAGGGGAAGTCCCCCCCATAAATCCCAGGATCGAAAATATAAAAACATATTTAATCGATTTCCTTTCATATTAAAATCGATAATCCTACAACATGGAGGATCATTAAGTATAATATCAGACGGGATTCCAATGGTGGTACAACATTGATTTGTATTTTTTGTTTTTTTAAGTTTTTTTATCACATTTTGTATTTGATTTGTTTTTCTATTTTTAAAAATTTCATATTTTATATCTGATTGTATTTCACCTTTTTCTAAATTAATAAAATTACCAAGATCTGAAAATAATCTTTCCCCATATGTATAAATTGTATTTTTTGGTTTATAGGTAGTAATAATATAATTTAAATATTGTTCTAAAAACTCATTATCAAATGGAGGAGGAGTTTTAATAGTTTCAGGCATTACTATAAATGGCCTTGTTTCTGGAAAAGTTATTTGAAATGAAAGAAAATCATATTCAAGACGTTTTTGTCCGATATATGATCCTTCTTCAATTATATAGGTTAAATTTGTTTTACTTCCTAAATTTAAAAGTAAACTCATTGCTTGGAACCATAAATCATTTATTGTTACTGCTTTTATTGTTTGTATTTTCATTATCTTATCCTTTCAATATGTGTATTTGATTTCCCCCAGTATGAATTTTCATTTAATAGAGCATTTATTGAACATTTCCAACCGATTGGTTTATTAATCGATTCTTGTTGAAGTATTTTCCATTTTGCTAAAATATCTTCATGTCCTGAATACCAATCATTTTTAAATTCAACATCCTGTTTAAAATAATAGGCATAATGATCAAATTTTTGATTTAATAATATACCTTTATCAGTGTCAATTAATATAGGGGGCTCATGTTGTTTAAATTTTGTAAAATTCCATATCCATAATCTTCGATATGGTAGTAATTTTCCTTCCCCCCATTCCCCTTTTGCCTGTAAATTTACACCTACCCAATAATTACAAAGGAATTCCCCCATTGTATTTCCGGAAATAATCAAATCATTTTCCGCTTGTTCAATTGATGGTAAATCCCATTGCTCATCAATATCGATTTCCCATAAAAATATTTTTTCTTTTCTTTGTGATTTATAATTATAATTATATTTACCTAAATAATAATGAAGAAGAACATTTATACACGAATTAACTTGATCATCTTTTGAATGCCAAAATTTTGTATTGTTATCAATATAACTGTTATTAAATGTATAATGATTTGATAAAAAAACATTCTCATTATTATTACAAAGTTCTTCTAAAAATTTAACAGTTCCATCAACTGAATGTCCTTTATTATGATATTTATCGGGCATTTTTTTACACCAATTAGTAGATCCCTGTGAAAGACTCGCCCCTTCTGCAATAATCCATAAATCAAAATTTTTTGTAATAAAATCATAATAATTGTCATGTAATAAATGATGTTTCCCATTTAAAATAATTGAAAAGGCAACTCTCATAATGACTCCTTTAATTTTTTATATTCTTTATTTGTTACCATTTTATTTCTTAATTTTCTAATTGCTTGATCATGTATTTGTCTTATACGTTCCCTTGTCAAATTAAGGACATTTCCTATTTCTTGGTTATTTGATGATTCATTTCTATTAATTCCATAACACATTTTTATTACTATTTGTTCTTTTTCTGTAAGAGTATTTATATACCTTTGTAAATGAATAGACATTTCATTATTATTTATTCGTTCCTCAACCAAATCAATTGGAAACATTTTATCTTGTAGATTAAGTGAATCCTCAAAATTTTCAATTTTTTCTCTAAAATATAAATCTTCTTGCCGGTCATTTTCAAATTCAGGAATTCTTATTGAAACATATGGAAATTTATTATATTTCCTCCTCCATTTTATAGCCCTAAGAATTTCAAAATTCATACATTTATACATCCATGTTGCTAATTTAATTCCTTCATTCTTATCAAAAGATTCAATTGCTTTTATCATCCCTATTGATGCCACTTGAAAATAATCCTGTTTATCAAAAATTGAATTTGTTGTAAAATGACTAATTACATTCCAAATTAAACCGATATGATCAAGAATAATCTCATTTCTTTTTTCAATTGTTATTTTCATATTTTTAATTACTCTTCTTTATTCGGGGTATGTATTATTGTTAATCTTGCTTCTTTGTCCCATATTTCGTTGTATAAAATTGTTGAATTTATATGACTATAAAAATAATTTTCATCTAATGAAGTAAAATGATTTAACCAATCCCCTATTATCCCTTTTCTCGGGAAAATCCCACTTCCATTAAACAAAAGAGGTCTTGTTTTTTTGTGTACCGGGGATTCATCTATAAATTCACTAATTCTATTAATTATTTTTGAAAAATAAATGTATAAATCATCATAAGTAATTATCAATGCAGATGCTTTTTTTGCATTCATTACCCATGAAATTACATGAGTTTCCCATCTTTGTATCATATTTTCAGATTTAATTTTTGAATAAGCATTATCAAATGAATAATTTGTTGGATTTTTCATCATTAAATCAGTAACCGTTTTTGAAAATGGAAATTCACATGAATTAGCATCATTAAAATAGTAATGCCATGAAACCATTGAATCTTTTCCTTCTCTCATAATATAAATTATATTAAATTTTTCTTTTACAATATCAATAATTGGTTCAAAAAATTCAAACTGGTGATGACTCTTAATTATATTATGTCCGGAGGGCTCATATTTTTTTAAAAATTTTTCAAATTTTTTTTGTTCCCCATTTGCAGGGATATCAATTCTTTTTTTATTAAATTTTGGAAAATTCCATATAATACTATCTATAAGAAAATGTGTTCCTGCTCTTTCACATGATACAATCATTAAATCTTTCATATTTATAACTCCTTATAAAAATTGGAAATAGGATACATTTTTGCCCAGTTACCATTTATTTCAGAGCATTCAATTTCAATATCTAATGGGACAATAATCCATTCCCATTCCTTTCTTATATCCTCACACATTATTTTTCTTATAATTGGTACCAATTCCATCGTTTCATTTGGAACCATGTCAAAAATAATACTATCGTGTATTTGAGCAACAATTTTACTTTTATATTTATTTTGTCTCAAAAATTTATTTATTGTTATTAAAGATTTTAATAAACAATGGAAAGCCGTCCCTTGTATTGGATAGTTAAGCACATTATTTTTTCTCATTATCCCAGTACATTCAAATCCTGATAATAAGGAAACTTTCCCCGTACTAAGATAATTTTGCCATGTTTCCTCTTTCCATTGTGTATATACTTTAAATTTTTGCTTCCAAAAAATTTCTTCACATTTTCTTACATGCTCTTCAAAATCATAATAATCAAAAATACCGTATTTTTCTAAATGTTTTATAACTAATATTCCATCAGCAGTTTTTTCATTTTGAATTGAGTTCCATAAATTTGGGGCACACTGTTTATAATACGATCCATAAAATTGTGGAAAAACCCACTCATTTTTGGTGATGTATCTTAATTTTTTTGTTACTTGTTGTTTATCTAATTTAAATAAAGATGCAGCTTCATCTCGATGCATATCAGTAGTTGGATCTTGTATATAATTAATCATTAAAGGATCATGATGATAACATGCACTAAAACGTACTTCAATTCCACTATAATCAACTTCCATTAAAAAATTTCCCGTTGATGGGATAAATCCGCTTCTTATAAGATATAATAATAATTTATCCCTTTTTGGTATATTCTGAATATTTGGATTTAATGAATTGGATCTGTATGTTCGGGCAGTATCTAAATTAAGAAAAAAATGAATAACCCCATCAATTGATTCTTTTAATATATTGGAAATATATGTTTCATTTGCCTTTGAAAATCTTCTTAAATTTAATAAATCTGAACAAAAGGGGGAATCAATTTTTTCGAGGACTTCTTTATCAACGGAATAATTTCCTTTGGTCGTTTCTTTTGTTTTTTCATAATGTAAAATTGTATTAAACAAATTTATAAGTTGGGGATCAGAATTTGGATTAAATTTTATATCGGGGTGAATTTCATTCCATTTTATAATTTCATCACTTTCCTGAATCCTTTCCCCTATTTTTTTAATTCTATTATCTAAATACCCTTGTTGTTCTATAAAGTAATCATAATTTGTACTAATCCCATTTCTTTCAACATATGCAAGTTCAATATTTCCCTGTGTAAATAAATCAATTCCTTTTTTAAGAACAGGATTTTTTTCAATTTCTACTAATTGTTTTTCATATTCTCGAAATTCATACATTGAATCCAATCCACAATATAATAATACCTTTTCAGGATTTTTTTCAAAGAATTCCTTCATCCTATTAAATCCATTACATCCGTATTTTTCTTCTTCTTCAATAGGGGAACTAATATAAGGGTGAACATCATCATCATATCCGGTTACCCCAAAATCAACATATGTCCTAAATTTTAATCCCGTAGTACTGGGACGATTGTCAAGAATATGTGCTGAAGTTTTTGTGTCAAATAACCATGGGGATACTTCATGGCCACAAATTACATTTGTCCATGTATCTTCAAATTTTAAATTTTGTGCTCCTTTTTGTATTTGTTCAGATTGAAGAACCTGCTGATATAAAAAACGAAATTCATCATCTTTAAAAAATGGAAAAGCAGTTGCATTATAAGGTCCCGTTGAAATAGAAACACAAATTATTTCATGTCCTTTTCGATACGGCTTTAACCCGGTAGTTTCATAATCAAAAAATATAACCGGAGGTTTTTCAAAAAGAAGTTTATTTAAATAATTCTTTGCATCTGATAAATTTAAAATTATTGAAATTTTTTCTTTATCATTACTAAAATCAGGAAAAGGGACATCCCAAAAAATTGCCTCTTTTAAATGTTGAATAAATAATTTTTCAGCAGGGGGAGAACAGTTTGCAAATTGCTTTTCTTCTTTTTGGCGAAGAATAAAAGAAGGATGATACATTGGAAAAATCCATGTTTTTAATGTTTGATCAGGAATTTTCCATCCAACCCATTTTGATATTTTCCCAACACTATCAATATAATTTCCAATAACTGAATCAAGGGCCTCTTGTCCAAATAATATTATTTTTTTTGGTTGAAGTTCTTTTATTGCATCAAACAAAAATGGGCGACAACATTTTACATGTTTATTTGTTACCGAATCCATATAAGGAGAACATTTAATGGCATTATCTTTCCATCCATCCCGATCAAGCGAAAAATGAAAAGATTTTAAAATTGATCGAAGATATTGCCCTGTAATTCCAATGAATTGTTCATTTTGATTGTCTTCAATAGGACCAGGGAATTGTCCAATAAATAAAATTCCCTTTTCACCAAGTCCGGTATAGGACATTTTGGGGGATTTACATACTAAATTTAATTTACATGACTCACATGAATACGTTCCTTTTTTTTCTTTTACTGCACTTGGTCCCTTTTCTGTATTATTATTTCCCTGCTGTAGTTTTTTAGTTACCTGATCACTATCAAAAAACATATTATTTATTATCTAAATATGAATTTAGTAAACACACACTGTATTTAAAATTACTCCCAATAAAAATAATTCTATTGTCACATAAAAGAACCTTTAATTCATTACATTTATTTTTCATATTTTTTAGTAAAATCGGATTTATATAAAATCTAAAATCCTTTACATTAAGATTTTTTTCTAATGAATAACAAGATGATCCTATCTTATTAGATATTGATTTACATTCAATTAGAAATTTACCATTATAAGTGATAAGGACATTATAATACGGATTTAATTCATCCGCTTGATCATGAGAACAAATAACAACTGAATTTAGTATTTCAATAAATTCGTCAGAAATAAGTTGAGAAATATCAATAGCATTTTCATCAATATTTTCAACAAGACCAATAATTGTCTCATATTCTTCATCTGATAATGATTCAATTCCATGTCTAAAACTTATGCAACTTACAATTCCTTTATAATCAGGTCCATTTTTCATTAAATGAATCCATCCCGATTCATTTGATTTATAATAATATGTAGGGGAAATCTTTTTTATTGGATCAACTAAATTTACCGGAATTTGCATTTGTGTAATTTGTTTTGATAAATTTATTTTACAAACACTAAAAGTTGATCCCGAAAACATAACATCATCCTTTATATTAACACAAATAAGTCCCTTTTGCTGAATATCCTTACTTGCAGATGAGGCCGCCATTGATAATAAAGTAGTAAAATTATCGGGCAATTCTTCAAATAACGTTTGATTAAAATCGAAATCAATATTAAATTCATTTTTTATCTTTTTCATCAATAATTTAAAACAAAGGGTATTTGAAATTGATGAAATGATTAAATTATTTTCCTCAACTGAAAGAACAATTTCATCATAAGGAAAAGTACTTAATATATTATTAAGATACGATGCCTTTACTATCCCTTCAATCCCTGTGTTAAAAATAACATAACAGGCGGTGGTGTCTTTGTGTGTTTTTATTACATCCTTTGAAAAAAAATAACAATCAGATCCCGCTACAACATCTTTATCTGTTACTGCCAAACTTGCAATATTTAAAGCTTCAATTAATTGTTTTTTATTAATGGTATTCATAAATTCTCCTTAAAAAAATCCAAATTTTTTAGGTTTTCTTACAAAAACCGAAGGATTTTGTGTAAGATATTCAGATATTTTTCTAAAATAGAAAAAATTTATTCGTCTTCTATACATATAATGATTAGCTAAACCGGCCTCTTTTATAATTTCTATTTTTTTATTTGGAACTATCCATCTTTCATTTTCTTTTTTTATATGATTTGAAGGGACATTTATATATTCTGATATCCCCATTCTTGTATATTTTTTTGGAAAAAATGTATCAAAATATTCATCAATTTCTTTTTTTAATAATGAGTCCTTTGGAAGAAGATGGTAATAAAAAAATCGATCAGAACTATTTATTTTTTTTGAATTTTCTTCCATATAAGCCATATGCACAATTCTATTATTAAGAAAATCCCATTTATTTTCTTTTTTTGTTGCTATCATAATATCTCCAAATCCAGCAACTAATATTGGTCGTACTGAATCAACTGATTCCCAGGGATAAGCAAACATTAAACTAATTGTTGTTATTCCAAATCCGTGTACCTTTACTTTCGGATATCCCTTTTCATTACATATAATATCAAAACATTTTATTAACCAATTATGTACTGATTCAGTATCTGTTTTTGTCATTTTTGCCATTCCACCAAGTGCTATATATTCATATTTTTCAACATATAATTTTAATATTGAAAAATCTTCTCCATAATGAAAACAAGGGAGAACTTTTATATTTAAATTTGCATTATTTATTATTTCTTGATTTATTTGTGTTTGTTTTTGTGTTTCTTCCGTTCCACCGATAACATCTAAATTAGCAGCCATTAATATTTCTTTTTCATTTTCTTTTAAAAAAGAAATATATTCATTTATATCAATTTTTTCTCCCTGTGTAAATGCAGTAAAGGCCCCTGAATCAACAAAAATATTTAATTTACTTTTAGCATTCACAATTATTTCCTATCTTTAATACTGCCCCACAAAACGGACAACATTTAATTTCATTTTCTATAAGTAATATATTTATTTCCTTTTCAAAGGAGATTTTTTGTTTTGTTATCTCATCTTTTTGTATTAATAATCGTTTAATTTTTCCAGATAATGTTTCAATTTGTTCTAATTCTTTTATTTTTTGCTTAATTTCAATAATCTTTTGTTCAATATTATTATGTATTTCATTTAATTTTTTTATTTCTAAATTATATTTTAATATCTGTTTATATTTTTTCTTTTCAAGTGACAAAATATATATTTTATTACTAAGTACTTGAATTAAGTTTATTCGTTTCTCTATTTGTTCTTTTTTGAATAAAATATTATTAATCGATTCAATTGATGACAAACAATTTTCAATTTCATTTTTTTGTATTAAAATTTTTGAAAGATTTCTTTTTTTACTTTTTAACTCGGATATCCTTGCCATTAAATTTATTAATGAGGTCATCCATGCTTTTATATATTCAATTCGATCATATATTTCTTTAACCTGCAAATGTTCTTTTTGTATATTTTCTAAATATGAATATTGCTCGAGTTTTATAGTTTCAAGTTCCAGTTGTTTTTTCCATGCTTTTAATGATGAAATAACATCCCTTTTATCCCGTTCAACTTCACTATAAAAAATATCAATATCTTCAAGATCAATTAATTTATTAATAAATCTTGATATTTCCGGGGGACTGTATGAAAGAAGAAAGGGCATTTGATATTGTGTTTGAAAATTCAATTCCGAAATATTTAATATTTTTTGTACAGCATCTGGTACATTTTGACCAAATCCTTTTAATTCTTGACTATTAAGAACATACATGTTTTTTGTTTTTGATCGAATCCTTTCAATTATATTTCCTTCATATGTTTCAATTTTTACTTTAACTTCATCCGTGTCCTTACACCAATTTGATAATAAATCATCAACATTATTTGGATCATTATTCATTACAAATCCAAACGCCCTGAAAATTGCAGATTTTCCACTATCAGAAGGCCCGGTAATGGCATTCGTGGATTTACAAAAATTTAAAATTGTATGGTCATGTGATTGTAAATTAGTTATTTCAATTGACTTAATCATGTATATTTTTCTCTATTAAGTGGGAATAGATATTAAAAAATTCTTGGGCATCCATTGTTATAATGGGTTTTGTATTTTTTTTCTTTGAAAACAATAACCAGGTTGTTCCTTCTCGTTGATTTGTAATTGCTTGCTTTATTGCATCATATAAATTTAATTTTTCTTGTGCTTTACATTCAATTGAAAAGGGAAATATCTCTTTTGCTTTACCAATTAATTTTACATCAACACCACTTTGTCCCATTTCCCGGGATTCAATTAATTGATCTTTTCCACATGGAATCCCTGTTATTTCACTTACTTTATTAGCTACCCATTTTTGTAATTCACGTGCCTTTCCCTTTCTCGATGCAATTTTAATTGGTGTTCTTTTTAAAATTTTTTCAATTTGTTTTTGAATACTTTTTATATGAAATATTCCAATTGTAAAAAAATGAGTTAATAATGGGTTACCCCCATATATTTCTAAAATAAAAGTATCAGGTTTAGTCCCCTTTATTATTTTAATTTTCATTTTTTTTAGGTCTTCCCGCCGTCTTTTTTTGAGAAGAATTTTCTTCAATAATGGGCGGGGGAATTTGTTTATATATTTGTTTCATTAAATCAAGTTTTGAACATCTCCCGGTACTTTCAATTGAAGTGGCAAAATCAAGGGCTTCCCATTGTTCATCCACCTTGTTTTGTAATTCTTTATGAAATCCATTTTTTTCAATAAAAAAAGTTAAATCATCTGGAGAATTAAATATTTGATCATTCCATTTAATCTCAGGTAATTTTTTCCCTGCTTTTAATTTACCAAATCCGTCTCTTAGATTATACAAAAAATTGACATTTGAAAATGTATTATCAATTCCATAATCAAATCGAATATCAAAGAAACATGTTCTAAATGGCTTTCCAATTTTATTTTTCTCAACGTATGCCTTTACCGCTATTCCATAAGCACGTTCATCTTTGGTTTCATATTTTTCTGCTTCTGATAACCAAACCACTTGGGAACTATAAAAATCAAGGGCTTTTCCGCCATATCTTTTATATTTTTTACCAAATGTTACTCCAATATTATCCCTGATTTGAGAGATAAAAATGAGTAAACAATTTTTATCTTTAATCCTTTGTCTTTGTGTTCGGAAAAATTGGTTGAATAATTTATTCTTTTTTAACATATAAGATCCCTCATCAAAATCTTTTCCCTTTGCAATTGCTGCTCTTCTTTTTTCAACCAATTCCATTTCTTCTTCTGATGAAAGAGCATCAAAGGAATCTACTACATATATAAATAATTCATCATCTTCAATTTGATTTAAACATCGATCCAAATTATAATCAAGTTCCTCCATTGTACTTGATGGTTTCCTTTCATCTGAAAGAATCTGAAATCCATAAATTAATTCGGTATTAAATGAAAATCCCGCCTCTGCATCATCGTAAAACCATTTTACTTTGTCCCCGTAAACTGCCTTTGCTTGTGCTATTGTTTCACAAGCGATTAATGTTTTCCCCGTTGATTTATCCCCAATAAGATTTACTATTTTTCCTGCTGGAAAACCATTTCCAAGTGCTTTATCAAATAGAAAAGATCCCGTTGTAAAAAAATTCATATATACTCCTTTATAAAAAATTGTGTAATTATTATTTAAGGGTGAATCTTGCCACTTCCATGTGTTTGGCCCATTTTATCCCCTTAGACGTTTATAGGGGGTGATACATTATATCACTTATTAGCTTTTTCCCGATTCACAGGGGGATCATTCCTAATCCATATTTTAAATATGATACGTCCGTATATGATCCCATTACTCAACCTACTTCCTTAAATAATAATTACTTATTTAATGCCTTTCTCGCAGCTTTTTTCATCTCAATTTGTTTATCAGAACACGCTTCCCATTTGGGACAGTTAATACATTCTGGTTTTGTATCACAATCTTTAGCAAAAATATGTTTATTAGGGCAATTATCGTCATCTGTATGATTAAGTTGTTGAATTGCCTCTTTTTCATTTTTTACTTCATCTATGATCCCCATTGTCCCTTCTTGTTTAAGAGGTGTTTCAATTGGACGCATAAATTGGTTTATAACAGATGGTAATGGAGGCTGTTCCCGTTGTTTATTTTGCTCAATTGATGTATCTGAGGTTTTTTCATTCTCTTCCTGTTCCCCTTCAACATCATAAAAAGCTGTTTTTACTTCATCATAAGTAGGAATATACAAAATCGAATCAAGAGGAATTGTCATTTCAAGGATTGAAGGATCAAATGCCTGTGTTCTATCTTCAAGAGTAAAATTCTTATACTTAAAATAAGGGATTTCTCCCCACTTTTCAGCGGATGCTTTAAAAGAAATTGATTTGCCTTCCAAAAGATCAGCAAATAATGGTGCCATTGTAAGATTTTTCTTTATCTTGTAATCATTAACGGCATCAAGAAGTTCCTTTTCAAAATAAGCATAACTCGCATAAAAAAGTTGAATCCCCTTATCAAGGTTTTTCAAATCAAGAACATTATGAAGCACTTTTCTGGAACAATTAAGCGCTGATACTTCGGGTTCCTTCCAATTTTTCTTTTCTTCCTTAATCAATCGTTGCCTTTCCTGACAAACAAAACAAGGTCGTCCAAATGTCTTTTCAAGACAAATATAATGATTATTAAGTAATCCAATTCCAGAATGAACATATACCTCAATAACGTAATCAATTTGCCCAGGTTTAAATTCCTGAGGATGATATTTACTTTTTATAATAAAAGGAAGAACATCAAGAAAATTATACCCTTCAATTACATTATAGAAAGTTGGAGGTTTTTCAAATGAGGAAAAATCAAAAATACTTTTTCCCTTTTTCCCATATGTTTTTTTATCTTTATTATCTACATTTGTATTTGTTCTATTTCTTAAACCTTCTTGTTGCTGACGATAATCCATGATTTACCTCTCTTTTAAAAAATTAGAATTTACTTATTAAGTGCTTCCCTTTGTTGATCAACAATATCTTCCCTTGTTTTTTCTTTTTCTTTTTCACCCCTATTTCTTACAATGTTTCCTCTTTCTTTAAAATTTTGTTTTAAATCTTTTGATGAGTTCCAATATTCATTAACCCACAAATCAGTTAGTTTTTCTAACATCTTTCTGTGTGTATATAATGCATCTAAAATTGATTTTAATTTATCTACATTTTTTTGAAATTGATTATATACAGAATCTTCTTCAACCGATGCCTTTACCTTTGATTCACTTATTTTTAAATCATTTTCTCTTAAATTTGAGCAAAATAATGATTTATACCCAGATTGTTCATATTTTACTTCTGATAATAGATCCCCATAATCAAGAACAAGTGTTGATAACATGGTCATTTCTTGATGCAGAGCGTCTAAATCTAATGTCAAATTCGGTTTTGTTATTTCAATATATAAATACTTATATTGTGATATATCAATTTTTAATTCATCCATTTTTGCTCATCTCCATTAAAATATTTAAAACATGATAACATCAATCCCGCTTTTCCTGTATAAAAAGCAGGGTCCTTAAAACAATAAATTCCAAATCCTGCCCTTATATCTGTATATGATTTTTCTATCATTTTTGAAAAATAACTGCATATTCCCCTTCTCATTTTTTCTACATTTTCACAGTCATTTATTACATTACATATAATGTCCCATTCCTTTTTTTTATACAAACATTGACACAATTGCCGAAAGACCCCTCCTGAAAGAACTGTTTTTTGAATTTCATCAAGGGCTTCTTCCTCTGATAACCCAATAACAGATTCTAAAATTGATATGGCATTTCTGTAAGCCCCTTCCGATGCTTTACATATTTCCCTTATTACATCATCGGAAATTTTAATTTTTTCTTTTATACATATATCAGTTAATGCTTTTTTAATTCCAATATAGGGGGGATTTAATTTTTGAAGATGAAATACACTTGCCCTACTTATAATTCCAGCATTTATTTGTTCAATGTTTGTAGTACATAAAATAAAATAAACATGTTTGGGAGGTTCCTCAAAAACTTTTAAAAGTGATCCTTGAAAGGCACTGCTGGTTTCTTGAATTTCATCAATAATCCATACTCGAATTTTTCCGGAAGAAGGGGCAAGATCCAAATTTAATTTTAATTTATCCGCTGATCCTACTCCCCGATCTGTTCCAGCATCAATTTCGGTAAGGTCCCATTTTGAACAACCAAGTTCTTTTGCAAAAACTCGAGCAAATGTTGTTTTCCCTGTTCCATATGGTCCTGAAAATATAAAAAAATGTTTTGTAGAAGGATCATCCTTTTTTGAAACAATATATTTTAATTGTTTCTTAATCGAATCTTGTCCGATTATTTCATCAAAATCATTTGGTCTATGTTTATTATATAATGACATATTCCTTCTTTTAAGGGTTTTTTAAAATTAAAAAACAAATATCAAAATTTATAAGGGCAAAGAGGAGGCTTGTCAGTTATGGGTTTCTTCATATTATTGGTTCCACCTTTGCCCTGTTTATATTATGTAACGTCCATTAAAATTTTTACACCGAAATCCAATCATTAGATACAAAGGGGGATAAAAGGGGTAAATCTTTTAGCGAGTAATATTCATTCCAAAAATGAACAAATCTTCCATCTGGTGGGATTATTTTACATTGATCGATCAGATTTAAAAAACAACTATCTACACAATATATTTTACGTGCCCCTTGTAATAAAGAAATCCAATCAAAAATTTCCCATCTATTTGAAGGAAATTGTTTTATTTCAATTGTTTTTATAGCTTTATCAATTTTAAAATCAAAATGTCTTCCGTTACTTCCATTTTGATGAATCACTATATAAGGATCATTTTTTATATCAAAAAAATTAAGTAAATCTTTTTCAATTTCCGGAATTCTATTTATTATTTTTAATAAAAGATATTTATGAAAATAAGGAATACAGGCTTTTTTATATTTCCAAACATCAAATGATAAATTTGTCTTTTTCCATTCATCATTTAGATTTTGATTTCCAAAACCAATTGCAAGATCCAAAGTCCCATTAAAATTATTACCTATATTTTTTGACCTCTCATATGCTTCAATCCCACTTGTTAGAGGACCAATATCAATTACGTTTATTGGAAAATTGACATATAAAAACAAATTTTGATATTCATTGCAAATGGGCCATGTTATTTCATATCCGAGATCATAATAATACTTTGCAATTGGAAGAACCAATAGGATATCCCCTTTTCGCCCTGGTTGTATTATTAATAATTCTTTTCTCATTTTTGTATCCAATAATGGTATATTCCTTTTACCCAACTAAAGGTAAAAAAAATTGAAGTTATGAATAAACCAAATCTGAACACCGGGAAAAAACATATATAAAAATATGAAACCTGCCCTGCAAATAACAACAAAAAACCCCATTTTATTATATTTTTATTTTTTGAAGCTACAAAAAAACTTCCCAAAATTGAAGTAACAATCATCCAAATTTGTAAAATTTGCTCAAATATAAACATAATTTTACCTTTTATTTTGAATAAAAGAAATATATTTTTTTAACCTATCAATTGATTCATTTCTTTTTTCTTTTTCTTCATCGGTATTATATAATGACATATCAGCTAAAACTTGCTCATGTGCCTTTCCTTTTCTTCTCAATTCATGGGTTTCATCTTTATCCGCTCTTCCCAATACAATTGCATGATGGTATGTATTAACATGTTCAAGATATTTATAACATTGCACTTGTTGACAAACATCGCTTAAATATTGATCCATACATACCAATTTATATTGATCGGGCATATAAAATCCAAGGGCAGAATGAAGAACTTTATTAGTAAAAAATAACACTGCCATTTCTTTTTGAAAACTGTCATTGGTACGAATCATTAATGGCATTTCCTCATTTTTTAAAAATTCACATATTATCATTGAATCCCATCCACCTGTTTTAAATTCTACATCATCCCCGTAAAATCCAACATAATTTGACCATGTATTTTCAGCATATAAATTATTCCATAATTCAGAGAGATTTACATCTGCTTTTATTTTTGCTTGTTCATAATTAATAAAAATATTAGGATATGTTTTTTGTAATTCTTTAATTTTCTTTTTATTTTCTGTATCTGAATTTGAAATTAAAAATGAAATACCTACTCTTTCAGGATAAGAAGCAGTTTCATATACAGATTTTGTTAATCGATGAATATTAGTCGGACGTTTTCTTGATGGAACCAATAAAAGTATTTTTTCGGTATCAATTTTTGTTTGTTTTCTATACCTTCTACTTGCTTGATAATGTTCAATTACAGGGACTTCATTTTTTAATGAATCAAAAATTTGACAATAACATTTTGGAAGATGTTCAATATCAATTCTTCTTTTTTGAACACATTCTTTTAAAATATTTTGATCCCAAACATCTTTATTTATAAGACATTCATTTTTCCACATTTCTATTAATTTTAAACTTTCCAATGTATTTTTAAAATACAGGGTTCCGGATAAAAGATTTCCACTTTCTGAAAAATAAGCAGCAATATCCTTTTTTATATTTTCAAACAATTCAGGGTATTTTTTTATAACTGCATCTGCATCAAGAAAAACAATAGGACGATTAAATAATAATAATGCCCTTTTAATCACCCAAGGTTTATAATGGGTATTTAACACCCAATTATTTTTATCTTTTAATTCTTCAATATAATAACTTAACCCGTATTTATTTATAGATGTTAAAAGATTTTGAAGTTCTTTTTTATATTTATCATTTGTAAAATAGGAAACAATTATAAATTTTGTATTATCGGTTATATTTGAAATAATCGATTTTACTTCTTTATCTGTTTCTTCATTTATTGTATTGTCAATGATTAATTCTTTTATTACTTTTTTTGTTTCAATATTTTGTTTAAGTGATTTGGTTTCTTGTACAAATAATTCAGTTTTTTGTTTATATGAGGAAATATCCAATTTGAGGGATTTAACCTCCTGTTCATGAAAAGTTATTTTTTGTTTAAGTAATGATATCTCTTGTGTTTCTAATTCATTTTTCTTTAATTTAATTTGTTTTAATAACTCCCTTTGTTGGGGCCAGGGGAGAGATTTTATATCAATATTTAATAACTGATCTAATGAAAAATTCAGAAAATTATAATTATTCATTATTTTTCCTCATATAATATATTTTATTATTTAAATAAGAAGTTAATTTAAAATTATATTTTTCAATTAAGTTATTTAACTTATCTTTACTATAAACATTAACATAGGCCCCTTCATGATTAAATCCATCCCGATCATTCCATGTAAATTTTTCTTCACCGGGGGGGCAAAACCATGAAATGATACACAATTTCTTTGTTGCCTTTAATATGTTTTCAAAAAATAGGTAACAATTATCAGGATGTTGATGTTCTAACACATGCCGAGTATATATGATATCTGATTTTAATAATGAATTAAAATCCCCTACTTTAAATTTATAATTATTATATTTACAAAATTCCTCTCTTGCAAATTCAACAAATTGAGGGGTAACCTCTTGTCCCGTGTATTCTATTGTTTCTATATCATGAAGTAACATGAAACAATGGGCAAAATCATAACATTGTCCAAATCCCAGTTCCAAAAAAGTTAATGGAGATTTATAATAAAAAGCAGAATTTGTAACTGCACTTTGAGGGGGGGAAATACTTTCCAAATATGAATGAAGCAATTCATATACCTTTTCCCGATCTTCTTGATGAAAGGTATGAGTCAGAAATTGAATCCATTGTTCTTTTGTTATTTTAGATTGCCATGGGGCAGTAAAATCATGAGCTAAAAAATTTGAATCTTTTTGTGTTTCTGTTTTCATTATTTATTTCCTATCTGCCTTCGGCGATCATCAATTGCTTTTTGAATTAAAGGAATTTGATTTTTTTGTGCCCTTTGTTTGGCATTCCCTCCTGCATATCTTGTCCAATTTCCTTCTTGTCGAAAAGTTATCTTTCTAAAATCTTTTCCTTGAATTATTTGTCCCATGTTATCTCCTATTCTAATGTATTTAAAAACGGATTATAATATTTTGAATCTTTATTAATATATTCTACTTTACCATTTTTAATAAGCTTTTGTCTTCCAGTATTCCCTTCACGAACAACAATATAATCATCCTTATCATCGATTAAATCTTCCTGTTCCCACCTTTCCGCTATCGGAGGTTGTTTTGGTAATTTTTTCATATTATTATTCCTTTCATTTAATTATTATTGAATCAAGAGGTGTAATTTTTTTAAGTTGAGCTTGAACAAAAAGAATTGGTTCTTTATTCAATCCTAATTTTATTTCTCTTTTTGATAAAATTTCCAATACATTTCTTTTACTAATAATAACTTCTTTTTCACTATAATATTCAGATAAAAATTTAACAGAACTTCCAGCAGGAGTTCCCCCAATTATATGTAATAAAACCCCTTTTCCATATTGTTTATGATTTAAAAATAATTTACTACTGTTCATTGCTATTTTTTTATCTGTACTTGTTGAAGAAAAAGCAGACAATTGATAAGTGTCCCCTTTTTTTAAATTTTCAAAATCACCACGTTTTCCTCTCATTCCTCGCCATAAATCCCCTGTTGGCATTCTGGGAGCTAAATCAAGCCATTTTTCAATAAGATTTGCTTTTTTTATTTCATTTGGATCATCATTTTTTCCTTTTTGTGCTTTTCTTAAATCTACACTTGTTCTGGTAAATTGTAATAAACCATTATGTAAATTAATTATTTCATCTGTTTGTTCTTTTGATAATTTAAAATATTCTTTATTAAATAAATCTTTTGCAAGAGTATTATATTGTTCAGGATATGACATTTCATCATTTTTTGAATAATGTCCTCTTATAGGTTTATTATATAAATAATGATCTTTTAATGATTTTTTTTCTTCTTCCAATTTTTTAATTTCTTTTTCAAGTTGTTTTTTCATTTCTTCCGCTTGACGTATTACTTTTTCTCTTTCTTTTTTTTCTTCCACTTTTTGTTTTTCCTGCAAATGTTTTAACTTTGCATCATTCAAATCTTTTGCCGATAATTTATATTTTGTTTTTAAATCATTAACAGTTAAAATTTTATTTGATTTTATATCTGAAAATTGTTCAAATTTTACTTTACCTTCTTTATATAAAGCATATTTTGTTCCCCCCAATACCTCTTTCTGAAAATCCCCTGATTGCCTTTCAAACCAGTCACTATAAGAAACCGATCCTGGTACATTTTTATAAACATATTTTCCCTGTTTTTCATCCCATTCTTTTGCTGGTCTCTCAATTTCTTCTAAATTTTCAAGCCGGGTAACAGCAGAGATAATACATCGACAACCAGGATGAAGAGGCGGAATAGGTAATTGTTTCATTTTATTTCAATATATCCTTTATAATCCTTGCCTTCAATAATTTTTATTATCTCATCATAAGATATATTAAATATGCTCTCATCGGGGGAAAGTTCTTGTATAATATCCCCAATATATGTTTTCCCATATGCCCCTGCCTGTACAAATAAATTACCATTTTTCATTTTAGATATAAACAATTTCATTTTATTTCCACTCCAAATCTCTTTTTTAAAAAGTCTTTCATATATGATGCCGTATTCGGCCAATCTTCATAATAAGAATCTGGAAGTATCCCCAAATTACTTGGTTGTCCCATCATAACAGCAAATAATTCTGCAAATGTTTCTCTTTGACCAATCCCCTTTTGTTGAAGAAGATATGCATATTTATTTTGATTATAAGTAAGCCCTGTTTGTTGAAAAGTAGCTTGATCCCAAGGATCTTTTTTATTAGCAATATTAGCCCTATCTTTTATATATGCATCTACAAAACCTGTATCATGATTACTAAATACTCCATATTGTATCTTTGGAAAAAATTCACTTCCTAAAAGTTGATCTATTGCATGTCCTGATTCATGAAATGTCATTCCTTTTACTCGTGATATAGATTCTTTATATACCTTTGATCTATCAATAGAACCTATTTTTGTTACTTTTTCAGCAAATGACATTTGTTTATTATTCCAGTCATAAATACCGCTAACATTATCAAAAGATGCGTCTTTACCCCATCCCGTTGGTTTTTCATTTATAAGATGTGGATTTATATTTGTTTGGAATTCCCCTATTTTAATAGTAGTTCCATATTTATTTAAAGCATTTTGTATTGGAACAGGAATTGTTTTTATATAATTATTTATATTAATTACGAAATCAGCAGAAACATTTTCACCAGCAACTACAGTAATCGGAATTTTTTTCATTTCTTCTTTTTTCATTTCTTCTTTTTTCATTTCTTTTACTTTTTTTAATTTCAGAATATCCCCTGTTTTTCCATCAAGTTTAGCACAAAGCAAACATGTTTTATGATCAAGGGTTGCCACAAAGCGGTATGTTTCAATAAATTCAGAATTATCATTATAACATTGTTGTAATGCTTTATTTGATGCATCCATTATTGCCGTTCTTGTTAATGTCTTTGCCTGTGCTGAGGACATTCCAAATGTATTTTTGATATCCCTTGAAATATCATTTATTCCTTTTCCGAGAATTAACCCGGACATAAGGTTATGTTTAATCCCCTGTAAAGTATTTGCTTCGAGTTTTGAAATCCAATTTTCAAGGGTATTTCCACAAATAGGATTTGTTAAAATAGAATTTAACGCTTCACCCGGGAGACCCATTAAAGGGGCATTTTCAGCAATTGCTTTTATCCCTGCATCTGTCTTTATTGCATTTGAAATTGAATTATACTCAACTTGGGCTGTATCAGACATGGCGTTTCTTATCACGTCATTTATTTCTTCATATTGAGATTGTAATATAGCAATGGATTCGGCTAACACTGCTTCATAATGTGCCCTTGTTATTTCATTCATTTTTTTTGATTCCAATTTTTTTAAAATATCAAATTGGGCTTTTCTTAATTCTTCAAAGACATCTTTAGTTACCCCATTTTCAAATTGTTCAAGAAAATGTCTATTTTTAATTATAAGATCATTAATAGTCATATATAATATGTATTATTCATTAGAAAAAGGAATCGAAGAAACTTCCTCTTCATTAATTTGTTCCTTTTCTTTTTCTTCATCAAAATTTCTTGGTAAAATTTCTCCCTCTTTCATTATATTCCATAATGTTGATTGACTAAGGTCTTTTGTGCTTCTCATATTTAACAAAGTGGCAAGTAATTGTGCATCAATTTGATCGACATCATAATCTAAATTATACCCAATGGTAATATTATCAATTTCTGATTCATTTAACTGCATCCATTCACCGGCAAATTTATGACATTGTTGTTCAGCAATAGCAAAATTAATTGATCTCCTTTGTAAATCCGACAATGAATCCAATCGATCCATTTTTTTTGCTTCTGCTGTTTCCCTTTGATTTGATAAATTTCTAACCTGTTTTAAGGCAATATCATATATTGCAGTTAATATATCTTGTTCTGATAATCTTATTTTTTCAATCGATTGTCCACTTATTTCAACATATTGAAGTTTTGAATTAGCATCGGGATTTGAAATTCCCATATCTTCCGATACCTTAATAGCATCTTGTGTATCCCATCCTGCAAAAAATAATAATGGGAAGGCACTCATTACCTCTGCATAATGCCGAGCCGAATGTTTATTAAAAAGCTCAATACACAAATCAGTAATATCTGCAATTGCAGATTTTCCTACCCCAAAAGATATTTTTTTATTGTAAAAAGGAACTAATGGAATTTTTCCCAATGATATAGGAATTTCCCCAACAAGAACCGCCTGTTCTTTATCTCCTGTTTTTATATATTGCCAAATTTGATGTTTATTGGGATATAAAATCCTATATTGTGTCACTGTTTGTTCGGGAAGAAACGGAACATTAAATGTAGACACATTTTCCCTTATCACAGCATATATGAGTTCTTGTTTCCCATTGTTTATATTAATCCCCCAGTCTAATACATTTCTTGGATCAATGGGGACATAATATGGGAATAACCCCGCTTTTTGTTCATCTAATATACTTACATTTTCTTGTTCCATTAAAATTGTATTAACAGGAAATTCAACAAGGACCCAATATATTCCAAATACTTGTGCCTTTTCTGTAATATCAGAAAAAAATGAATTTCTACTTGTTCCCTTTCCATCTACATTATAAACTAATTCATCAAGACGATTTGGAAGAACCCGTTCTGGTTCTTTCCTCCATAAATGCCCTTGAAAGGTTTCAATTATTTGGGCACATTTATTGTAATAAACAGCTTCTTTTTTTCGTGTATCATATTTTTTTTGATGTTCATTCGGTCGCTTTATTAAATAAGTATTATCAGGGGCATTTTGAATTTTCCCCCCGCCCTCAAAACAGTCAGATAATTTTTGCCAGCAAGGGATTAATAAATCATAATCTTTATTTTTTTTCTCTAAATCAAGCTCCTGATTATTTACTTGTTGTTTTGCCTTTAAAAAGGATACACTTTGTTTGTGCACTGTTTCAACATAAGAAACTTCTTGTCCATCAATTACCGTTGTTTTTTTTCTTTCAATTGCCATTTTATTTTGTCCTTTCTAAAAATTAAGCTATATAAACATCGGAAATATTAAAAGTATGGGCTAATCTTGATCTTTTTCTAAACATACAAGCATAACGTACTTCATCTGCTATATGATCCTCTTGACTATTTGCTATATCATCGGGATTTTTATCATCCCGAACAAGAAAAGGAACTGTTCTAATAAAATCAGTACATGTTGCTAATACATATAATAAAGGTCCCTGTGATTCCTCTTCCCCTTCAAATCGTCCCCTTAATTGTTGCCATCCTGGTATTCTTGATTTATCAGATTGTACAAATAAATCATACCCCATTTGTTTAGCTATTGAATCTCCACCCCGCTCTTCCCAAATTTGATTATCTGCGGGCCCTTTCCTTATATTTAATGATGACCATTTTTTTTCTCTTTCAATTATTCCTTCCCCAATTTTTTTATTAAGTAATCGTAGCCCTGTATTTGGATTAATCGCTTTTTTATCATTTCCATACCATTCAGAAAATCGAATTAAGGTTCCCCTTGGATATGTTACCCCATTTGGTGCAGGGGTCCCATCTGATTCTGTCCACCATCCAACTGAAAATGGGGACCCTGATCCCCAGTCAAAAGAACGAAAACAGAACCAATGTCTGGGAGGTATAAAACATTTTGACAAAGGAATTACATTTTTTGATGAGTTCCAAACATCGGAAAAAAATCCTCCAACATTTACATCCCATCGTCCATATACCCATGCTTTTACAAGTTCTTTATCGGGAAGAGCCAAAAGACGGGATCGATATTCGGGGTCCATATTCATAAAAGGAATATTTTCAAGCATGTTTCCAAATATAGAGACCCTTTTATGTCCTTTATCATTAATAACCGTTCCCCATGGTGCAGGATCAATAAAATAATTTTTAACTGCACTACGTCCGATTCCCCATGGATTCCCTGTGGACCGGATACGGATAGGAATACCCATCCCCGTTGCTCGGTTACAGCTAATCATACTTTGATAACAATCCATGTCTGGCCAATTTAATAATTCTTCCCATCCGATCCACGAATAACTATTTCCTGATAACCAAGTAGATCCATTTTGTCTAATAAAAAAATTATGATTTTTTTCAACACCTAAACAATAAACTTTACCATTATATTTTATTCGTTTAATTTGTGATTTTAATTTCTTTTTATTTAATTTTCTAATTCTATTGTCAGTATATAATTTAAGTTCTTTTTTTGGATTAAAAGCAATTGTATATAAAATTTTATTTTTACAACCTTCTTTTTTTTGAATAGCAGAATAAACAGAATACCCGAGTTTTACCCCAATTTCTTGTAAATCATCACTCATTTTTTTAGATATTGTATATATATAAACTCTATTTTGCTGTTTTGTTCCATCTCCAAGTGCATATGCATCAAAAAAAGCTTGTAAACATTCTCTATTACTTTGTTTTATATTATTAGGAATATATTTATCTTTACATTTTCCAAATTTAGAAAGGTATAAATATTGTTTTTTATCTCTCCAAACAAATCCAAAATTAGTTTTATTATATTTAATTTTTAAATTGTCAAGAAGATTTTGTATAATTTTTACATTTTGTTCCTTTTGTTGACAAATTCCTATTGTATAATGTTTTTTATAAAGATTGGTGTATCCCTCTGATAAAAACCATCCCATAAATTTACAATAATTAATATCTAAATTCTTTCCTTTTGTTAATTTCCATCCACTATTTTTTATTTTAGTTATTCTTGGTAATTTTGAATATTCTATCAATTCGTTTGAGATTGAAGGAAGTTTATGTTCTGGGGTAAAAGACATATATTTTCCACGACCATTATAAATTATTAAATCTCCATTATAATCTTCTATTGTTTTGGTTTTAACCATTTGATAAGATAATTCATTTTTTTTATTAGTACTTAAAACTTTTTCTCCTATTTTTATATTTTGAATAGGTATCCACCCATTTTTTGTTAAAATATCCCCTTTATCTACACAATGCCCATGATAGTTATCGTAGTCATTTCGATCCCAAAAATATCGTAAATATAAAAGTTCCCCCCCCGGAAAAGCCCATGTATAATCTGCTTTATTAAATTCTGCCTTTGGACATGCCATCCGAAACCATTTTTTTGATTTAATAACAAGATCTGATAATTGTTTATATGTTCGCCTAAAAAGAATCCCTCTCCAATCTGAGCCATACCCTTTTCCAACCTCTTGAAAGAAATCCATGATTAAAGCATCGGTCTTACCAACTGCCCGTGTACCTGTGTATAGTACTTGATGATAAGGACATGAAAGAAACAAACATTGAGATCCCGGATTTGGTTTCCAAACAACACTTAAATTATCAAGATTTTTTTTATTATTAAGTTCTCGGTTCATTATTCTTTATCATTCATTTCCTCAATTTTGACTCTTGTTTCCTTCATCTGGGTATCCCAGTCTTTGTCATTAAAAATACCCGGTACTACCACAACTCCAGTTTTTGTTTCAACATCAATATGAATATTTTGATTTGGATACATATTTTTCATTTTGGCGCAGGAATCAAAAAATTTATGAATTACATTATAATCTTTTTCTCGATTTATTTCATTACCATTTTTATCATAAATACCCTTATCTGCTTCAAGTCCCTTTTTTGCTACTGAAATAAGATAAGGGGTAGTAATTCCCTGTGCTTCCATTTCTTCTGCAATAGTAATTCTAACTTTTTTCATTACGGCATCGGCCCGTACTGATGCCCTGTTATAATCATTTTTATCGGATAAGTCATATCCTTTTACGGCGGCAATTGCTCGGATCATGTTACCACCATTTTTAAGGTACTCTTCAACAAACCTAATATCAGAAGGTTTCAAATTTTCAAATCTTGGATTTAATTCTCGTTCTTGTTTTTTACTCATTTTTTCTCCTTTTTTTATAAAAAACTCAATTAAAATGTATTTTCATATTTAATATACATAAAAATTTAAAAAAAATGTATTTATAATATATGATTCTTTTTCACATAATTACATCCCTTTTCATATCCCTTTTCCTTTTTCTTGTACTATTATATAAAAATAAACATATATTTATAGTATCCTCTTTCTTTTTTCTGTGCATATTTCTTGCAATATATAAATATTAACCGATTGAAAAAGCAAAATATGCCGATATATATAATAGAGAGGGAAAACAGCAACCTTTAACACAGGAGAAAGACAATGCATACAATGGAACATCTTGAAATGGAATTAAAAGATGCTCAATATGTTTATCATTTATCCCGTTTAAAAGCAGATCACATTGAAAAGGAATTGAATGACGCCAAACGGCAAGTTGAAATTCTTTCAAACCTATTGAAAGAAAAAAGGGAAGAGGAAACAAACAATCATTTAAAAGTAATTGAAATTCATAGAAAAACAATTGAAATCATTCAAAAAGAGGAAAATTGTTATATTAAGTAACATTTAAATATAAGGTTAATGAGAGAGGTTTTTGAAAGAAAACAGTAACCTTTAAATATAAGGAAATTTTAAATGAAAATTGATGAAATTGTTCAATCGAATGAATATACAATTTCAGCATTATTAGCTCTTTACGGGTATCAAACACAAGATGAACAAACTTCAGAATACACAACATCATTAAATGGAGCAGGATTTAATAAAATTGATGCCCCTATTCTTTCCTCTATTTCACAATTTTTTCTTAAAAATGGATTTTTAACCGAAAAACAATTATCCCTTGTAAAAAGATCAATTAAAAAATATCATACACAAATTGAAGCATTTGAATTAACTCCTGTAAAAACAAAAGAACCAAAAACAAAAGAACCAAAAACACAAGAAAATGGGGGGACCCCTTTTGAGGGAATTAAAAAGGCAAGACTCGAAAAAGATTTTATTTATCTTAAATTTCATTTTGCAAAGGGAGATAAAAAATTCTTTGAAATTCTTACAAAAGTAAAAACATTAGCATGGAGACAATGGGACCCCGATACAAAAGAATGGAAAGTAAGGCGTTCCCTTGAAACATTAAAAAAATTACATGAGTGGGAATTTAAATTTGATGTTGAATTACAGAAATGGTATGAATCAGTTTTTAGCAATAACATTAATAAGGATCTTGACGTTCCCATTGATATGTCTCTTTACCCATTTCAAAAAGAAGGGGTAGCATTTATTGATCTTAAAAATGGAAGGGCATTAATCGGGGATGAAATGGGACTTGGGAAAACCTGTCAAGCAATCGGATGGACATCCCTTCATCCTGATAAAAAACCCGTACTTATCATATGTCCTTCCAATGTCAAATTAAATTGGAAAAGGGAAATCAAAAAGTGTCTTCCCCGGGCAAGGGTTGAATTGGTAGAAGGACGGGATTATAAGGGAGCAATGGACGGTGATTATGTTATTTGTAATTATGATATAGTGTCAAAAAATAAGGAAAAACTCATATCCACAAATTTTAAAGTATTGATACTTGATGAATGTCATTATATAAAAAACTATAAAGCAAAACGAACTGCAGTAATTACTGAAATCGGAAAGGCAATTGAACATGTTATTTGTTTATCAGGGACTCCGATTGTTAATCGTCCCATTGAATTTTTTACAGCATTAAATTTACTACGTCCTGATTTATTCCCCTCATATTGGGAATATGTTAATAAATATTGTCCGGCAGATGGATGGACAAAGTGGCAAACAACAAAAGGTTCTGCAAATGAAATTGAACTTCATAATAATTTAATTCAAACCATGATGTTAAGACGATTAAAAAAAGATGTTTTAACACAGCTTCCGTTAAAGCAACGGCAAGTTATCCCTATGGAATGTGATTTGACAGAATACAATAAAGCGGAAGACGATTTAATTTCATGGATGAAAGAAAATGGATATGGTAAAGACAAAATTTTTTGTGCTATGAATGCTGAAATTATTACAAGGATTGAGTATTTAAAACAAATTGCAGTAAAGGCAAAATATGAATCAATTGTTGATTGGATTAATAATTATTTAAGCTCAGGGAAAAAATTAGTTATTTTTTGTACTCATCATGCAACGATTGATTTTTTAATGGAAACATTTAAAGGAATTGCAGTAAAATTAGATGGGCGTGATAATATGGGAAAAAAACAAATTGCCATTGATCGATTTCAAAGTGATCAAGAAATTAGACTTTTTATAGGAAATATAAAAGCGGCAGGAGTGGGAATTGATGGTTTACAAAATGTAGCAGAGGACACATGTTTTATTGAGTTAGGATGGACCCCTGGTGATCATAATCAAGCAGAAGATCGAGTACATCGAATTGGACAAGAGGCAGATTCAGTGACAGCTTTTTATTTATTGACTGCTGGTACAATTGAAGAGGAAATTGCAGAATTAATTGATAAAAAAAGAAATGTATTAAATCAGATTTTAGACGGAAAAGTGCCCGATGAAACCGAATTGATAAGTATTTTATTAAATAACCTTTTAAATAAGGAGACAAAAAATGGATAAGAAAATTGAATTTACAAAAGAAATGGAAAAGATTTGTTGTTACTGGGCTTGGAAATATACAACAAAAAGTCATATGTTATTTGACGAATTAAAATCAGTTGCATTTTATACTTTTTGTGACGTTCGGAGAACATATTTAGAAAATCATTCACAGGCCCCATTTAAGGCGTATCTACAAAGGGCATTAGATATTACCTTAAAAAGGGCCGTTTCAAATGATTTACGTTTTACTAATGTCTCATATGATTCAGTATTTAATGTTAAGGTTCCCTGTAAATATTATCCGCAGGATATTTCAGAATGTGATTTTTTACAACTGGATCAAATGGACAATGTTGATGAAATTCTTAGTAGGGAACAATTAATAGAAAACCTTTCATGTGAATCAAAGGAAATGATTTACATTATAATAAAGAATCACGGAGATATTTTTTTAGGACGAAAAGAAACAAAACAAAGGGTTTTAAATTATTTTCTTTCCCTTAATTGGAAAAGAGGAAAAATAACCAAATGTTTTAATGAAATTAAATCAATTTTGTCATTATAGAAAGGAAAAAGCCAATGATACAAATCAAAAGTAAAAATGGAAAAATATTAAAAAAAGTAAATGTTGAAACATTACAGGGGGCCAATCTTGAGGGGGCCGATCTTCGGAGGGCCAATCTTGAGGGGGCCGATCTTCAAAAAACTGATCTTCGATGGGCCAATCTTCGGGAGGCCAATCTTTACGGGGCCGATCTTGAAGGGGCCAATCTTTACAGGGCTAATCTTCAGGGGGCCAATCTTGAGGGGGCCGATCTTCGGAGGGCCAATCTTGAGGGGGCCAATCTTCAGAGGGCCAATCTTTACAGGGCTAATCTTTACGGGGCCGATCTTGAAGGGGCTAATCTTTACAGGGCTAATGTTGATTTTTCTTGTTGGCCATTATCATGTGGTTCATTTAATATAACTGTTGATGAAAAAATTTTATATCAACTTTTATTTCATATTTATAATTTAAAATGTGATAGTCCTATTTTTAAATTAATTAAAATTGCAATTAAACCTTTTGTTGAAAAATCACATTTAATTACTAAACATAATTGTAAAATTATAGATTAAAAAAATTATAGAAAGGAAATAACATGTATCTCATCCATTTTATTGGAAAACAATATTATAGTATTGCACAATTTATAAAAGAAGCAAAACAATATAGGATTTCAAGAAAAATTGCTCCCAATATGTTAAAAAAATTATCCTTTGGTGATATTATATTACTCGCTCAAGGGGATTCCAAAGGGTCCTTAATTTTTGGATTTTTCATATTTACTTCAATTTTTGGATTAAAACATGAATTATTTGAAAAACTTGAACAAGAAAAAATTATATCATTACAATCAAATAATCCTATTCCGGTAAATCGTGGATGCGGCAGTTATGTTATTACAGCAAGTTATGGGATAACAAATCAACAAAGGTTTTTTGAATTTATAAAAGAACAAAATGATGAAGATTTAAAAGGCGTTTTAATTGGAGGAACTTTTTATGAATTATCTGATCTTCTCCCTGAAAAAGAAATTCATACAAATATTCCTTTTCAACAAGGATTTCGATTTTTTGATTTTGAATCATTTAAAAAAGAATATTTAAAACAAAAAGAAAATAAAAAAAGAATTAGGATTATAGGAATGTTTTATACAAAAGAAATACATGGTAATATTTTTACAGATTCAGATCCAAAATTTTTTGAAATAAAGGACTATCAAAAAAATACTGAATCAAGAAAACGGGGACATAAAAAGAGGGGGTAGTTTTTATTCATTTTTCATTACACTTTATTATGTTTTCAAAGTAAAAGGGAAATATGATACAAGGATACGTTTTTTAACCTTAAAAATAAATTTATGGGGATTGCCTTGGTTTTTGACGTAAAGAGATTTATACAGGATTACGATATAAATAACTACCCAGAGGGGAAGAATGTAGGGAAGGGATGGATTGGAATTGAATGTCCTTTTTGTAAGGATGGAACAGTTCATGGGGGATTTAATATCAAAGAGGGTTATTTCAGTTGTTGGAAATGTGGGGGACATAATTTATATGAATCAATAAAAGCTCTTACCGAATTAAATCATTCAGATATAATAGATATCCTTAAAAATTATAAAATAGGGGATAATGATACTGATATAAAAATTGAACCATCAAATGAAGTAAAAAATGAATTTGTTATTATTCCCGGAAATCCTTTGTATGGCCCCTATATTCAGTATCTTATAAATAGAAATTTTGATCCCGTAAAATTAGAAAAACAATATGCATTAAAAGCGACCGGGCCAATTGGAGATTATAAATTTCGTATTGTGGCCCCTATTGTATTTAGAGGAAAAGAGGTATCATATCAAGCTCGAAGCATTATAAATCATGAAAATGTTGCTAAATACCTTCCCTGTCCAAAAGAAAAAGAAGTGATTCATTATAAAAAAATCCTGTACAATCTTGATAATTGTAATGGGGACAACATTATTGTAGTAGAAGGGATTACCAGTGTATGGCGGCTTGGTAATCATTCTGCTGCCACTTTTGGCATTCAATACACAACCAAGCAAGCTTATTTATTAAGTAAATTTAAAAAAATTTTTTTGGTATTTGACAATGATCCGGAAAGAATTTCGCAGTCTACAATTCAAGCAAAAAAATTAATTTCCTGTGTACATCAATTTACTGATCATTCTGAAATTTTTTTGATCAATTTTACTGGGAAAAAGGACCCGGGTGAATTTACTGATCAAGAAGCAGCAGAATTTAAGAACGATCTTTTTAAAAATTCCTAATTATAATAAAATATAAAAAATCTTTATCTTTTTATATCTTGCTAAACAATAAGCTAACAATAAGCTAACAATAAGCCAGCAAATTGTTTTTTCCCTTGTTTTTTAAATTTTAGCATTTTTTTAATCAATTTGACAGGAAAAGACGATTATGAATCAAAATACAAAAATAAGCAAATTTTAATGATTTTTATATTTTTCATATAGTTAAGGATAAAATTATAATAAATAAAATAAAATTTATTATACTTTATAAATAATAGGGCAAAAGTTATAAGTACATAGGATTTCAATAGTTTACAAAAAATTTTAATATATTAGAAATCAATAATATAGATATATTATAAAAATTTCAATGGATTTATTTTTTACTAAAGTTGAATAAAAATGAATAAAATTTTACCCGTTTTGGATTTTTTCAATCGATTTTTTAACAAAATTAAAATGTTTAACTATTACAATAAGTTAACCTTGAATAAAGACAAGCAAAGTAAACATATCGGGATCACACAAAAACAATATGCTTCCGTATCCCCGTAGGGGATACGGAGCTTATTGTTTGTGTATCCCATACTCGGAATGTATTTTTACAGAATATAAAAAAATGAGATTTTTTATATTCCATTGAATTGAAGAATATTTCTTTTGTAAAATATAAAAAAATAAAGATTTTTATAAAATATTAAAAATAAAAAAATTTAACTGAAAATACATAATAATATCATGAGGGCAAAGGGGAACCATAAAAGGGAAGAAACCCAATCCGTTCAAGCCTCACCTTTGCCCTTATAAATTTTGATGGACGTTACATAATAATAACAGGGCAAAGGGGAACCAAAAAGAAAAAGAAACCCATATGAATAAAGCCTCCTCTTTGCCCTATATTTTTAAAAAAGGAATATATGAAAGAAAAAAAAGAAAGTATTAAAAAAGTAAATGAAAGAAAAACACTCTTTGAAAAATCTGAAAAAATGAAAAAATGCATCCAGTCTATAAATGAAATTTTAAGAAAGGGTACAAATGCCAAGTAACCCGATCACATGGACAAAACAAAGAATTAATGTAAACATAGAAAAACTTATTCTCACGGGTATCATCGTATCCGACGAATTTACAAAAGAAATATTCAAAATAATAAATCGTGATAACTTAAAGATATTCAATTTGCCTTATTTTAAGCTAATTGTGCCCTGGTGCATGGAGTATTATAATAAGTTCCATAAATGTCCCGGGAGAACAATACAAGATTTATTTATTGAAAATTTTCGATCCCTAAGTGATGAAGATTCCGTTTTTATAAAAGAATTTTTGTCAAACCTTTCCGATCAATACGATTCCGAAGCAAATTCTTTTGATGTTAATTATGTACTTGAAAAAGCAAAAAAATATATAAAACTTCAGTCTTATTCATTTTATGGAGAAAAAATATATAAGACTTCATTATCAGGGAATGTAGATGAATGTGATTTGATACGTGAAGATTTTAATAAAATGACAATAACAGGTTCCGGAAGTGGAGATATATTAGATAAGTTTGCTAAATCGATTGGTGATTTTCTTCAGATGGATATTGAAACAAATCGGTTTTTTCTTAAACCTTTTTTATATCGGGGTGCCCTCATATTAGTACATGGAAAAAGAGGTGCTGGAAAATCATTTTTTAGTCAATCGATTGCTTTAAGTATTTCAACCGAATTGAAAAATAACAAGGATATTGATTTTGGATCATGGGAAGTATGGAATAAGGCAAAAGTGTTATATGTTAATGGGGATGATCCACCGGGGGAAATTTTGTATAGGTTAAAAAAACTTACTCATCGATTTGATTTGACACATGAAAAGAATGCTCTTTTTGAAATTTTGTCGGTTTTACAATTAAACCAAGAAACACAGACCACTTTTAATTTATATCATAGACCGGATCGTGAAATACTTACTGATTATGTTAGAAAAAATCATGTTGATGTTTTGATTCTTGACAACTTGAGTACATTATCTTATGGGGCAGATGATAAAGAGGCAACAAGTTGGGCCCCGGTAAATTTGTGGTTAGTGCAGTTACGGCAATTTGGTATTTCCGTTATCGTAATTGATCATGAGGGAAAGGACTCGAGTAAGGGGGCACGGGGAACATCGGCAAAATCTGATAGCATGGATGCTGTAATAAGTGTTTCAGCAATGAATAATGAAGATGATGAGAATCAAAGCGATTGTTTTTGTGAGATTCGTTTTCAAAAAAGACCAAGAACACAAATTGAAAAAGTTGATTTAAGTCCTTTTCTTTTTAATATGAAACGGATTGATGAAGAGGAAAATTTAGTGTGGGAAGTACAAAAAAATAAAAGAATCCCAATTGAAAAAAAGGATTCTGTATCAAATATAACCATAAAAACCATGGTTCTTGAAGGGTATAATAATAAAGATATTATAAAGGAATGTAATTTAAAAGGGGACTGGGCAATTCAGAATGTAAAAAAAGATTTAAAAAACAGAGGATACATTGAAGATAATCGATATGGTAAAATTACTGAATCAGGGAAAGAATACCTTGAAAAATTAAAGAAATCAGGGATGGAATGAAAATTTATACTGTTATAAGTGGGAAAAATGATTTGGATGCTCTTGTTCCCTTTGATGAGACACAGGATCAAGAGGTTTATATTTTAGTGAGTTTTCTTAATTTTACTGGAGGAAAAAAAATGGTAAAAGAATTGCATGATCATTATAATAAATTGTTGAAACAAATTACAGAGGAAAAATAAAATGTGCCCTTATTGTAGTGTTTTTTTATTGTTCGGATTTATTTTAGGATTACTTGTTTATCATCTTTTTTTTTAAGGAGAAATAAATATGATTTGTAAAGAATGTGGAATTAATTTTTCTATAATAACCCATACTCATTTAAAAAAACATAATCTTACAATAAATGAATATAAAAATAAATATAATATAGTTTCTTTGGTTGATCCATGTTTTGGACAAAAAATGAGTATGAAGTTAAAGGGGAAAATTAATATAGGAGAAAAAAATGCAAGTAAACGAAAAGAAGTAAGATCAAAAATTTCTGAATCTGTTAAAAATAGATGGGAAGAAGGAAAGTATAAAAATCGTATAAATGGGATGTTAGGAAAACTCGGAGAATTGTCTCCTAATTTTAAGATTGAAAAAAGAACTCCTTTGTTTTTGGCAGAACACAATTATGTAAAATTTTTGTCTCAATTTCAAGATACACATGTTTGTAGTTTGTGTAAAAGTTCCGATAAAAAAATTAATATACATCATATTGATGAAGATCATTCTAATTTTCTTCCTTCTAATTTAGAACCTTTATGTGTTCCGTGTCATTCTCAATATCATTATAAATTTGCAAAGGGACCTTTTATGAGAATTGGTAAATTTTTTTCTTTTGCTGGTGCTCATTTTTTACCTGATTATGATGGTATTTGTAATCATCTTCATGGGCATGAATGGAAATTAGAAGTGTTTGTAAAAAAAAGAGTTAATTATAAGACTGGAATGGTTTTAGATTTTACTATTTTAAAAAAAATAGTAGATAATTTTATTATTTCAAAATTAGATCATTGTTTTTTAAATGATATTATATCTAATCCAACTGCGGAAAATATATTAATTTGGATATGGGAAAAATTAATGTTTGATGGTTTATTAAAAGGAATAGATGAAATAAATTTATGGGAAACAGAAAAAAGTAAAATTTCTCTCAGTAGTAAAGAAATGCTATCTATTTTTTCAAATAATATTGAAGAATATATTTTGGGGGAAATATGATGATAAAAGTAAATGAAATATTTTTATCAATTGATGGTGAAGTAAATGCCTTTGGTCAGGGGGGATTTTCTACATTTATTCGTTTTTCTGGTTGTAATTGTAAATGTAATTATTGTGATACTCAGTATCATAATACTGGTACTTATTATTCAATTGCACAAATTATGGATAAAGTAAGGGAAATCGGATGTAATAAAATAACAATCACAGGGGGGGAACCTTTGCTTCAATCAGAAAGTATACCCTTGATTGAAGCATTAGTATTTAGTCATCATAGTGTTTCCGTTGAAACAAATGGATCAATTGAAGTTCCTTTTATAATGGGATCATTTTATTTGTCATTTGTGGTGGATTATAAATTACCATCATCCGGAATGATGGATCGAATGAAACCGATAAAAATGTTTCAAAAATTAGGACCCCTTGATTTTGTAAAATTTGTTATTCAAAATGATGAAGACTTTTTATGTGCTTGCCGTATTGCAAAAGAGGTGAGAAGTGTAAATTATGGGACATCAATTGCTTTTAGTCCTGTATTTTTAAAACAAGATGATGGTCGTTTTATTCAATCGTATCCCTTATATGATAAAATGATTGAAGCAAAACTATTTGAAATTCCAAAAATGTTTCTTAATTATCAAATTCATAAAATAATAGGATTAAAGTAAAGGAGAAAAATCATGAAATTAGATAATGATAATTGTCTTGTTCTTTTATCTGGGGGACAAGATTCTACTACTTGTCTTTTTTGGGCATTAAATAATTTTAATGAAGTAAATGCTCTGTTTATTAATTATAAACAAAGGCATCGAATAGAAGAGGAATCAGCTTTTAAAATTGCAAATCTTGCTGGTGTTCCCATTGGATTGATATGTACTGATATTATAGCAGATATTGGGGATTCTGCCCTTGTTATGACGGGAGATATTTTAAGTAAACATAGATCCGGGGATTTACCGGCTTCTTTTGTACCAGGAAGAAATATTTTATTTTTGACAATAGCTGCTATGTATGCTTATAAATTAGGAATACATAATATTGTGGCAGGGGTTTGTGAAACTGATTATTCAGGATATCCCGATTGTAGACAAAAAACGATTGATTCTGTTCAAAATACCCTTAATTTGGGAATGGAATATGATTTTGTTATACATACCCCTTTGATGTATAAAACTAAATGTGAAACTGTTATAATGGCTTCTTTATTGTCCGGGTGTTGGGATGCCCTTGCATGGAGTCATACATGTTATGAGGGAAAAATTCCACCTTGTGGTAAATGCCCTTCATGTGTGTTGAGGGCACGTGGATTTGAAGAAGCCGGATATGAAGATCCTTTAATAAAAAGACTGGGGATTAAGTAATGAATAAATTATTTTATACTTGGAGAGATTTTCAAAAAGATGTTAATTTATTAGTTGAGACGTGTACAAGATATTCAGCAATATATGGGGTTCCCAGAGGGGGAATTCCCTTGGCCGTTGCTTTGTCTCAAAGAACCGGAATTCCTATTATTGAAGATAAAGAACAAGTAATACATGATAATACAGTATTAGTGGTTGATGATATAGTAGATTCAGGAAAAACAAGGAATAAATTTTTAAAAAATAATTTTATTGCAATTCATGGTCGATGTAAATGGGAAGACACATTGACTATAAATTGTTTAAATTATTCGGATGATTGGATTGTTTATCCTTGGGAGGTTGATACTGAAAATACAGGTCCTACAGATTCAGTAACCCGATTGATTGAATTTATAGGGGAAGATCCAAATAGGGAAGGCATTATTGATACCCCAAAGAGAGTTATTAAATCATATGAAGAAATATTTAAGGGGTATATACAAGAACCTTCTCAAATATTTACTACTTTTGATTCAGAGGGATATGATTCCCTTGTAATGCTTAAAAATATAGAAATATATTCTATGTGTGAGCATCATATGCTTCCTTTTTTTGGAAAAGCCCATATAGCGTATATTCCAGATGGAAAAATAATCGGGATATCTAAATTAGCAAGACTTGCAGAAATTTATTCACGGAGAATGCAAATTCAAGAAAGAATAGGGGAACAAATTACCTCTGATTTAATGAAATATCTTAAACCAAAGGGGGCAGCATGTATTATTGAGGCTTCCCATTTATGTATGAGGATGAGAGGGGTAAGTAAGCAAAATTCTACAATGATGACCAGTTCTTTAAAAGGTGTTTTCCTTGAAAATATTTCTGCTCGACAAGAGCTTATGGAATTGATAAAAGATTAATTTTGTAAAATTTTGTTTATAAATACATAATATATATACAGAAAGTTTAAACAGTAACCCTTATAAAAGGAGATCCGAAAATGGATCAGGAAAAGAATGAAATTCCGGTTTATGTTTCAAATTTTGAGATGTATCAGAGAGCCCTGCAGAAGGAAATTCAAATGTGGGAGCGAAATGTTCGGCTTCTTAACGAAAGTCTTGGAAAGCGATATTTGAAAGATCCCGATCTTTGTATTTTTATTGAGGATATTGGGAAACTTTCATATGGGGGGGCTGTTGTGTGTCATTTTTCAGAGAAAATGGCAAAGGAAGCTGGGAAAAATCCTTCATGTTGTGATTTTTGTCCTGCTGTTATGTGCGGGAATGGCCATTGTGAAGAGCGGGATAACAATCGGAAGATGGTCGGGGTGTGGGGATTATTTGACAATTCTCTTGATTATCTTATTCAGGGGAATGAGCGGCCGAGAATTCAAATGTATCATGTAGAGGCTGCTACAGCAATTCTTTTGTGGTTGAGAAAGACAAAATTCAATCTACAAAAGATGTATTCACAATGGTACAACGGGGGGGATTAATTAGAGGAGGTGATTATTAATGAGGCGATTTTAAATTTGTAAAAGTATATTGATTTTTTTCGGCATGGTAGTATTTTGTGAGATCGTTTAAAAATTTGGTGAGGAAAATTAAAACTCGTAAGTCCTTTATAAGAATTTTTAAATGTATGAGGAAAATTAAAACTCGTAAGTCCTCTTATCTTACAATCTTTTTGGAAAGGGGAAACAAAATGAAAGAAAATTTTCCAATTGAAAAGGAATTTGAATATAATAAAATTGGTTCATGGTATGATGGGAATCCATATACCATTGCATTTTGTTATCCAAAAGATTTTTCCCCCTTTATTGTAAAGGGGGGAATAATTGACGTTCGATCACATATTGAAAAGAAAATGCTTGGTAAGGCATTTTTAGTTTATTATACAATGTTTTGGAAAGGAAAGACAAGAACAATTATTGATATTTATTTAGGAAATACAAAAAATAGTGCTTATTTAAGAAATAGGGAAAACCTCTGTAATAAGCATCAACATTATCAACTTATTGTTTTTTTAAAAAATACTAATGTTTCTGGTACCCTTTCTTTTGAAAAATGGTTTCGACGACCACCCCGAAAATGGATAAAGGAATTAAATCCTTATATTGTTTAAAAAATAAGGGGTATTAACTCAGTTGGTAGAGTATTTGCCTTTTAAGCAAAGAGTCATCGGTTCGAGCCCGATATACCCCACCAATTTTAAATATTGAAGGGAATATGATTACAAAAATAGTAAATTCAAAAGAAGAATTTTTAATTATCCCTTTGATAATGTCTCAAAGTATGGTGGTAGAGGAAGATATGGAGGTGATTTTAAATAATAAAACAGGAACTAAATATCTTTTTCATCCTTGTCCATCAAATAATAAATTTTATAAAAAAATGTATTATAATGTAAAAAGAATGAGTGATCGTGAATTTAAATTTAAAACAGGTGGATTTTTTTCTTAAAATATTGAAATGGAGAAAAAAATGGAAAACATTAATGAAGTACAGTCAGATTTGAAGGAAGAAGTTATGCAGAAATTAAATCAGATAAAAAAACCAGTGAGGTCTTTTATTTCTCATCATAGTGGAAAAAATGCATTGGCATTTCTTTCATTGGCTTCTCTTTTTGCTCCACCAATGAATGTTCCCCTTGATGATGAATCAGGATTATGTATTCCTAAACTTGATAAATGTTTATTAAATAAAAAGAACAGGAATAGGCGAAGGAATCAGATTGCAAAAATGTCAAGGAAAAGGAACAGAGGATAAAATGATCATTGGGATAACTGGATATAAAGGTGTTGGGAAGGATGTTGCCGCTCAGGTATTTACAAACATGGGATTTGTTCATTACAAATTTGCAAATGCTTTAAAACAAGCATTAAAGATTTTGTTTTTATGGGATGATCAATATATTGAGGGTCCTTTAAAGGAAACGATTGATGAAAGATGGGGAATTTCTCCGAGACAAGCAATGCAATTTTTTGGTACTGAAATAGGACGTGAATTATTGCCAAAAACATTTCCTTTATTTAAAGAAAAAAATGGGGACAATTATTGGGTAAGATATTTTAAATATTGGCGTGAGCAATTTAAATATCAAGAGGTTAATATTGTTGTTTCTGATGTTCGATTTCCTAATGAAGTTGACAGTATTAGAGAGATGGGGGGGGTTATTTTACGAATATCTCGCCCTTCTGTCATAAATAATGATCCTCATGTATCTGAAAAATTTATTAAACAAATTGATCCTGAATATGAAATAGCTAATATGCATTCATTAGAAGAGTTTATACAACAAGTTAAATGTGTTTATTCATTAATTTTATCATGGAAGTGTGTATAAGATTTTAATATGAAAATATTGGTAATGAGTGAAAAGCTTTGTTTGTCAAAAATGAAAGAGCCTTTTTTTGAAAGTTTTATTGTTATATCAATATCCAGTCCTGATAGAAAAGGAATACGTTTGTATAATCCTTTTATGAGGGAAGCTTTATATTTACAATTTTATGATCTTGATACAAAACCATTAGATAAATTTTTTTATACTGTTAATGGGACAAAAGAAAAATTTGTTCTTTTTAATAAAAAGGATGCTAAAAATATTTTACAGTTTGTTAAAAAATATGAAAAAGAGGTTGATTTAATTATAGTAAATTGTGGGGCAGGTATTTCCCGATCTGCCGGTGTTGCTGCTGCTCTATCTTTTATATATAATGGAGATAATTCTTTTTATTTTAGGCAATATTCACCAAATAAACTTGTATATCGGATTATTCTTAATGAGTATAATAAGGGGAAAAATAATGGGATTGTCTGCTAAATCTTTTTTTGCTATTTGTAATGATGTTGCCCAAAATTCAAAATGCTTATCTCGAAAAATAGGCGCTGTTATTGTACGGGATGGAGCTATTGTAGGGACAGGGTATAATGGTCCTCCGAGAGGGGTCCCCCATTGTGGTGTCAGACATCAATATGATAATAAATTACAGGAGGAATATTATAATAAAAAAGCATGTTTTTGTTCTGATTGTTCTTGGGATGGAAAAAGTTTTCCAATAATAATAAGTGGAAATACTATTACATCTGCAATTACAAGTACAATATGTCCTCGCCAAATATTGGGATATAAATCAGGGGAAGGATTAGAATGGTGCATAGCGGGACATGCTGAACGGAATGCCCTTATAAATTGTGCCCGAGAGGGAATTTCTACAAAGGGGTGTTCTATGTATATGTCTTGTGGAATTTCCTGCACTCCTTGTTTAGTGGAAATTATTAATGCCGGGATTGTGGAAATTATTGTTACCAAATTTTCATTTTATGATTTATCAGGGGAGTATTTAGTTAGAAATTCATCACTTATAGTAAAAAATTTTGACGGAGAGGTTTTTAAAAAATGGGAAAGAAAAAAGTAAAAAAAATCAGTGACCTTGCTTTTTTTTATAAAATAAGGAAACAAATGCCTGATCCTTCAGAGGCACATTCTTTGAAAAATAAGTATAATAAGTCAAAATTTAAGAAAGAAGAAAAGGAATTTAACAAAACATATAAAGGGAAATCTTTTTTTGAAAGTGATGATGAATAATGGAAACTGTTCTTCTTCAATGTTCAAAATGTGAAAAAATAGTGAGAAGGAATATTATTAAAAATGGGACTTCTTTATTTTTTTGCATTACGTGTAATGAAATTATGGAAATTGTAGAAGTGTATACTGTAACTGCTCCCCCTAATATTGAAAATGAGGAAAAAGAATGATTCAAGTTAAATTTAAAAAAATTAATGAAAATGCTGTTATTCCAAAATATGCATACCCCAATGATTCCGGTTTTGATTTTTGTACAATTGAAGGTGTTTCAGTTTTTTATGGGGAAATTACTTTAATAAGAACAGGATTACAAATTGAATTACCAGGGGGAATTTCTTTTCTTAAAGAAAAATCGATTGATGATTATGAACAAAATAGAAAAGATATATTTCATTCCCCTTTACCTATTAATGATTATCCTTTTTTTAATAATATACGAAATGGACAATTAATCCTTGTTCCAGAATTACAAATTAGAGCAAAAAGTGGATTAGCATTAAATCATGGGATACAAGTTGTAAATGGCCCTGCAACGGTGGATAATTCATATCGAGGAGAAATTAAAGTATTAATTACAAGGGTCATTCCCGGACAATATTTTTTTAATAAAGGGGAAAAATTTGCTCAAGGGGTAATTTCATTGGTAATGAGTACCCCGTCTGTTCAATTTCAAGAAGTTTTAGAATTGTCAAAAACAGAAAGATCAGATGGGGGATTTGGTAGTACAGGGAATTGGTAAAAATTTTTGTATATTATATATGATCATTATTTTTTTAATTTTAATAATTTAAAAGTTTGGAGGATTTTATAAATGAGTCTAAATTATATTTCTTCTTCAAGTTAATTTTAGAATTGTGTTGGCAGTAATATGAAATCAATTACATGTTTAGGTGACTTTCATTGTGGAAATAGAACAGGATTAACGATTGAACCAAGAAATAAGGTTCAGGAGTTTCTTTTAGATGAATATAAAAAGAATATTAATTTATGGAATGATGTTAGTATCGTTATTGCTAACGGTGATCTTATTGATGGGTTGGGATTTTATGATCCATCTCAAACACAAAATGATTTGTTGAAACAAGCAAAAGATGCATTTGAATTACTTAAATTGTGGAATGCAGATAAGTATTTTCTTACCTTTGGTACTCCTTTTCATGTTACAGATAAAAAAACAGGAGTTGATTATGAACAGCTCATTTGTGATTTTTTAAATACATGGAGACCAGGATGTGCAAGGATTGAGGATGATTATAATGTAAATCCTGCTCTTACCATTAAAGGAATTAGATTTAATATACGTCATAAAGTAGGGACGTCCATTGTTCCTTATGGAAAAGCTACTTTATTATTACGCACTGTAATTGCATCATTAATGAGAAATGCTATCAATAAACAAGAACTTCCTCATATAATTATTCGTTCCCATGCTCATTATTATTTAAAAGTGGAGGAATACGGAATTATTGCAATGATATTACCTTGCTGGCAAGCTCCGGGATCAAAATTTGGGACAAGACATTGTGAGGGATTAATTGATGTTGGGTCCGTAAAAATTGATATTAATGAGGAGACGAAAGAATTTTGGATAAACAAACGTATTGTGCTATTCTCATCGATGGATGGAGAGCATATAGTGATATAAATGATATTGATTTAATAGAGAAAAGAAAACAAAAGGAAAAAGATTTTTGTTGTACTAAATGTCAAGATAAGAGAAAATGTGAATATTATATAGAAAGAAATAATGAACGTAGCACCGATTGGAAAAGAAATAATTATGAATTAAATTTAAATGTATGTACTGTATATAATGGATCAGAAAAGGGAAAGGAGAGATATAAAAGATATAATTTATCAGAAAAGGGAAAGGAAAGGTGTAGAAAACATGAACGTACTGAGAAAAGAAAGGAACAAAGACGATTATATAATCTACTCCCGGCGGTAAAGAAAAAACGAAAAGAAAGAGAATATACTTTACAAAGAAAGTTATACAAAAAATTATATTATGAGAGAAAAAAACAAGAACGATTACTTAAAGACAAGGGTAATTAGTGTTCATTTTTTACAGTGTTTCCGTTGTGGTAAAACGGTAAGTATTTGTGATAATCCCGCCTGTTATAAACCCCTTAATTCAAGAAAAAAAATATTTTGTACTCGTCAATCTCATTTTTGTTCTGAACATTGTTTAAATTATAAAAATAATTGGAAAGGTTTTCAAAAATGATTACCAGTTCTTTAATTGTAAAATTATTGAAACAAAAACACATACTTGATTTGTGTTTCCCTGAATGTAAAGTAGGACCAACATACGGTGTAAACACTCATCCAATCCGTCTTGATTTTGTGGCAATAAAAAAATCATGGACCCAGTCATACATATATGGGTATGAAATAAAGACGCATCGACAAGATTTTGTAAATGATAATAAATGGCCCGAATATCTAAAATACTGCACTTCTTTTTATTTTGTGTGCCCTCCCGGGGTTATTAATAAAACGGAACTTCCTGATTCTGCAGGGTTATATAATACATCAAAAAATGGGACCCGTCTTTTTTGTATTAAAAAAGCTCCAATACGTGATATAACAATCCCTGAGTCCTTTTTTTGGTACTTATTAATAAACAGGGTTATTGCATCGGAAAATACATGGAAGCAACAAGAGACAAATTATGAGTATTGGAAGCGGTGGCTTAGTGAAAAAGACGAAAAAAAGAATCTCGGTAGTTTTGTTTCAAAGAAACTTCGGAAACTTGTTGATGATAAAATTTCCTGTGTTGAAAAAGAAAATAGACATTTTAAAGATATGATACAGGGATTTGATACATTAAAGCAATTTCTTTTATCAATCGGGGTATCTCAATATGATATTGATAATGGGAGTAGTTGGACATTAAGAAGAAGGGTAAATGATATAAGACAATTAATTTCCCCCGATTTGTTACATAATATAAATACAAGTATTAATGAGCTTGATAAATTGAAACAATTAATAATTGAATTGACAAAGGAGAAAAATGAAAACATTTGAGCAGGAATTACAGGAACTTATAAATCGTTATAGTAAAGAATCAGGATCGGATACCCCTGATTTTATGCTTGCTGAATATCTTTATGATTGTCTTATCGTGTTTGGGAAGACTATGAAAGCAAGGGATAAATGGTATGGAAAGGAAAAATTTACTGGATTAAATTCAAATATTTTAGAAAAAAACGATTGAAAAGACAAAATATGCCGATATATATAATAGAGAGGGAAATAACAATAACCTTTAACAAAGGAGAAAGTTGATGAAAAGATTAGTAATTTTAATTTTAGTTTTTTTTGTAATTTTGAATTTTTCAGTTTGTAATGCTTACGGATGTTTTAATTATACAACCGGGACTGGGAATGATAACCATACCCCTATATTTGATCAGCCATTGGGTAAAGGTAGACTTATCGCTTGGATTCCAAATAATACTGCATTACGGTGTTCAGCTCATAATGGTATTTGGGTGAAGGTTATTTATTGGTTGGGAGAAAGAGGTAAATCAGATTGTATTATTGGGTGGATTCCTAAAGATTTTTTAAAATGTTTGTCTAAGTAATATGAAGTTAACTTTTGACAAAAGGTGAATCCGATGAAAAAAATTATTATCTTCATTGTTATGTTTTTAGTTTTAGCAAATATTGTTCAAGCAGCTTCCCCTTTAGGATATGGGGGTAATTGGGATTATAATGAAGTTAGGTCCTTTCCAAGAACAAAATTAGATTTATCATGGAATACATGGGATTCTTATGATAAAGCTCTTTTTTGCACTTGGATGAGTACACGGATTGTAGATTATGGACAGACAAATTATTGTATACATCATTCTGAAACAAATGGTGAGCGAAATGAATTAATTAATGATCTTACTGATAGATGGGGCCGGGATGCTACATTACCTTATTTTATTGCAGGATCTATTCTTGGATATCTTGTTGCTAATGCTATGCCTTCTGGTAAGTTACGAAAAGCATTATTGCTTTCATTTGTTTTTTTACAGGGGAGAAATTGTGTATTCAATGCTTGTGGAGGATGTGGGGTTAGATTTTAAAAATGATTAAGTTAAAGGATTTAACAAAAAAAGAATTATTTGAAATTATTAAAGAACTGGGATTAGATAAATTAATTTCGGATAGTGATATTAATTTTAAAAGGTATAATTCAAGATGTAAAAAAGCTCAAATGCTTATGGATAATGCAATGAAAAGAATGAATTTATTTCGTGGTACTGGGAAAATGCTTTTATATTGCAGAGCTTCTAATGACTGGGATCAGGGGAAAAGACAATTTGAGTTAGCCCAACTTGATTATGATGCTTTTTTAAAGGAAAAGGAAAATGAGAAAAACATATAAACGATTTTGTATATAAAAAAAATTCTATTTTATTCAAATTGACACAAATTTATTTATATAATGAAATTTATTTATATAATGAAATTGATTTTGATGTTACCCTTCCAGAAATAAAGGATTTAGTTAAAAGGTTTAAAGAAAATTTAAATCGAAAAATGAATAGGGAAATCAAAAAATGAAATATTTAGAATATCGAAATATGACATCTAAGCAAATTGCAGGTAAGTTAAGAAAAGAAAAATTATGGTATGATTATGTAACTGCACTTCGGGGGCCAGATTTTTGTGAAAATAATTTAAAGGATCTTTTTACATGTTTTCTCCGGGGAAAAATGAAACTATTATCCGGGATGATGGGAATAGTTTATTTTGAAAGAAAAATTTATTCAATTTATAAAGAAATAATTTCATCTGAAAAATCTGATTATTTTATTGAATTTCCTGGTATTGAATTTAATTTTGGTAGAAAACATTGGATAAGACATATATATTCAGGATTACAAGCAGTTGAATCATTTGGTGAAGAAGTGGAAGAAATTGCAAATGCATTGGAAATAGCTTTGTGCAATGACAATGCATTTTCTTTTATAAATATTGAAAGAATTGTAAATATAATAAAACCATTATAAAAAATACGGGAGGAGATATGAAATTTAGGGTGATCATGATTGAAGAGTATGAAGTTGATCCTTCATTGTATCCCAAGGGAAGTACCCCGGATGCAATGCGGAAAATTGATGAAGATAATTATAATAATGATCCTTCATTTATCCTTGATGCAGATAATTTGAGGATATCGGTGGAAATCGTTGCAGAAGGGGAGATGCGAAGTGGAAAAAAGAAGATTATTAATGTGGGATAATCCTTATGTTCAAAAAGCAAGGGACTTTGCAATAAAAGCACATGGGGAGCAGAGGTATGGGGAACATCCGTTTATTTATCATCTTGATAAAGTAAATGAAATTCTTTCTAATCAAAGTCCCTGTATACAAGTAATCGGATATTTACATGATGTTTTGGAAGATACCGATATAACGATTGATATTCTTATAAATGAGTTTGGTGTATATATTGCCAATTGTGTTTATTTTCTTTCAGATGTAAAGGGGGAATCTCGAAAAATAAGAAAACAGAAAACATACGCAAAGTTAAAAACCCTTTGTATTAAAAATCAAGAATGGGCTTATAAGGAAGCCCTCATTGTAAAAATGGCTGATCGGTTGGCAAATATGCGGGCATGTATTAAGGATGGTAATCAGGGACTTTTAAAGATGTATCAGCAAGAAATGGCAGATTTTATAGATGTGGTATATCGTCCCGGATTATGTGACTCTCTTTGGATAGAGCTTTTTAAATTATATGTCACACTTGATGATATTTATAAAAATCGAATGATTGAAAAGAATACTTTTTTTGCTGAATTGTATGGAAAAGAAAAAAAGGGGAAAGAATGAGGTCCAAAAAAATGAGAACTCGGGTTATAGTAGAACATAATGGGGTTCCTATTATAAAAGAATCATTTGCAATTCATGATTATCCGGATTCAATGGATAATCCCGGAAGCAGTTATTTATTGATATCCGGAGAACATCATTTAAATAGGGAAGAGGTAATCGAATTGATTACAAGGTTACAGGATTGGCTTACTTATAAAAGGTTACAAATTCCATGATTATTTGAAGGGAGAAATAATTAAAATGACATTAATAGAACAATTGACAGAATGGGTAAAAGGGAATCCTGTTCATAATGATACTGCTAATGAATGTTGTCCTGATTTTTCTTGTTGTAGAGGAAAAGAATATATAGCCCCGTTGAAACAAAGGGAGAGGTTTCTTAAAGCTGTCCTCGAAAATGATGAAGATACCAAATATCAAATGTTAATGATGTTTTTAGGTAATGCATTCGCGGGTAAGAATGTTTATATTGCAGGGGAAAATTCTCCATCTGAAATGCATTAAATTTATTAACAATATACATAATAATATATGGAGGGATTATGAAAAGAATGATTGAAACAATGGACCAGAAAATACGTGAAGAGATGGGTGAGTATTATATCGTATCAAAAACAAGGTTACAAAATCTTTTGGATTGTTTTGATGGTGGGGCTAAAAGGATAGTCGAATTGACAGAGATAATAAATAAACAACAAGTTGAGATCGGACGGCTTAGCAGACAATTAATTGACATTGCTAAGGAGTAAATATGAATTTAAAATTAAATATATTAAATATTGGTTTTTGTAATATATTGGCAATTATTTTTATTACACTTAAGTTAATCGGTAAAATAACCTGGTCCTGGTGGTGGGTTTTGTCCCCGTTATGGATTCCATTTTCTATTGTTTTTATATTGTCTATTTTTTATGTATTGATTATTATCATAGAAGGTATTGATTAATATATGAAAAATCTTTCGTATAAACAATATCGTAAGTTATCTCCTGAGGCTATTGTAAATCGAATAAAAATTAGATACCCCGTTGAAAAAAGGAATATAATATGGTGGGATTATATAACAGCACTTCGGGGACCCGATGTTGATAATGAGCCTTTAAAGAAATTATTTACATGTTTTCTTCGAGGTTCTTTTGGTTTGTATACAAAACAATGTAACTATTTTGGTATATTCTTTTTTGAGTCTTTTGTTTTTAGACGTGCAAAAAAATATGGAGATCGAACATTAAATGATACATTTTGTTATACATTTATTGATTCAAATGACCATTGGAGGGCTCATATGTGTTGTGCATTACAAGCAACTGTTTGTCTTGGCCCCGAGATTGAAGAAATTGCATTAACTTTGTATACGTGTTTAAAAGAGAAAAAAGTAACGGTAGGAGATATTTTGAAGCTTTCAGAATTATTAAAGAAATACATTCCTGATTCTGATTTATATTTATTTGACTAAATTAAAGTAATTTTCAGGGGAAAATGGGGTAGGACTTTTATTGGTTTCTTGTTTTTTAAACGTATAAGTTAGTTAAAAGGTAAAAATTCAGTAGAAAATAAAAAACCGAATATAATAGTATTTAAAATAAAAATAGTTGTGTTTTTTCATATTATATATCCGATTTTGATAGAAAGGAATAAAGAAAATGGAATATAAAAGGTTTTTTTCTTTTGATTTAGTAGAATGGGAATCACAGGCCGGGGGCCATTGGACAAACAAAAAGGGGGTTGTTGTAGGAATTGTCCCGAAGAATACACATCCTTCTTCATTAAATTTCCCCGCACTCCGTACTGATGTATATTCAGATAGAAATCATGAAAGTTATATTGTGCGGGTGAAAGTGGGGAAAACTCAATATCGTGATTACTGGCCCCGAGTATCGGCATTAAGATGGATTCAGGGGATTGAAATAATATCGTTGTGAAGTGAAGTAATAACCGATAATTGTCGATATATATAATAGAGGGGAATAACAACTTTTAACATAGGGGGGGACAATGAATAAATATATGCTTTCTGGAATTGAAGGCCCATTTAAGATCAGGAAAGATAATTATATAGCAAGAATATTGTCCGAGCGTGGGAAAAGTGTTGTTTATATTTTATCTATTTTATTGATTTTTATAAATATGTCTTTAATTTTATGGCATTTATGTTTATTTACAAAAATTGGTACCATTATAAAAGATTCTGATTTTGTTAAATCGATTCATATTGAATCAATGAATACAGTTATTATACATTCATTACCCGGATATAGTGATGAAGATATAAAATTTGAAGTGGAAAAAATTTTATATAGTTATAACTATATGGACCCGGTGGCAATAATAATTGGATACGATGTTATTGTCACATCCGGGATTCCTAATGATATTGAAAATTACCCAATGCCTGATACTGGTAAAAAGAAACATAAAGATTATTCTGGAAGAAGACGGATATGATAATTATTTTTATTTTTGTTTTTCTTATTCTTTTAATTACATTTAAGTGAGGGGTATATGGAATTTATTGGGTTTCCAAAAATTGCAAGGATTAGTCGAGAAGTAATTGTAACGGAAATGATTGATGGAACAAATGTACAAATTTATATAACAGAAGATGGCGAATTTTATACGGGATCAAAATCCCGATGGATTACCCCTGAAAATGATAATGCCGGGTTTTCTCGATGGGCCTATGAACACAAATCAGACCTTTTAACCCTTGGCCCTGGGAGGCATTTTGGTGAATGGTGGGGATCAGGGATTCAAAGGGCATATGGGTTAAGTAAAGGGGATAAAAGGTTTTCCCTTTTTAATGTTTCCCGGTGGGGGATGGAACGGCCCCTTTGTTGTGAGGTTGTTCCTGTGTTGTGGGAGGGTAATTTTGATGATTTAAATGTAAATCAGATAATGAATATACTTTCCTTTCATGGTAGTGTTGCTGTTCCTGGTTTTATGCGGCCAGAGGGGATCGTTATATATCATACTGCTGCCAATATGTGTTTTAAGAAAACATTTGAGAAAGATGGGACAGGAAAGTGGGAAAAATAAAGAGGATAATACATAATATATTTGAAGGTGATGGCGCCAAAATCACCGAGAGGAGGTCGGCAGGGGTAATGAGGTTATATTTTCCCGAGTCCCTTCTCTTACTTGTTTTTTGATGGGATGCACGGTTGTTATTTCGTTGATTCGATCGGGATGTCTTATTAAAGGCCAGTGGCTATTTTGCCATGAAGTGTTTGATATAATAAAGGGCCTTATCGTTCCGTTCATTTCAAGGGATATTTCGTGCATCCCATTATTTATTATTTTTAGAAAGGAATAAAAATGGACCTTGATCAAGCTATTCAGATTCTTGTTATTCTTGCAATGATCAATTTGTGTTTAATGTTTATTTGTTATATATTTTAATATATGAAAAAATTACTGATATTCCTTTTTCTTCTTATTCCTGTTTCTTCTTTTGCTGTTCAAAATAAAATCATGGTGGGAAAATCATTTGAAAAATACAATTATTATGGGTATCAATTACAGGGGGATCATTTATTTACTCAGTTAACAGCAATTGGGGATGGTCTTTTTCTTGGTTGGGGGATTCATTTAGATTATCGTCAATGGACGATTGGATCATCAATTGGAAAATGGTCCCCTGGTGAGAATTCCCCTGATCTGGGATGTCCCGTTGAGTTTTTTTCATTTATTGAGTATAGATTTTCCCTTGAAATTGAGATTGATCAAAGTGTTGTTTTTTATCCTGACTTGTCTATTTCAATCGGACATATGTCAAATGCCCATTTAGAACATAAAAATCCGGGGATTAATATTATTTCACTTAATTTTTTATTTTAGGGGGTGAACATGCTTGATCTTAGTGATGAGAAAATGACATTGGAGGAGGTTTTAAAAAAAATACGTGATTTAGAATTGAAAATATCCGAATTAATTATTGATAATATTGGAGAAATTAAACTTCCTCATAATTTAACAATAGATAATGAAATAGTAATTCCGATTTTTGAACAAATGGTATACGGAGAAAGAATATTTGTTCCGGGGATATGTCAAATTAATATAGAGATAAAGAGGTAAATATATGTTAAAAGGGAATACCGTTCAATTTATTCTTGAATCGAGAATGTGTACTCAAATAGATTCAGTTCCAGAAAAAAAAGAAGAATGGGTTTTAAAATGTAAAATGGGAGATTGTTCTTTTTGGTGTTTTAAAGTATATGAAGATTATCCAAGTGAGGGGACAATAAAAAGGGATATACAATTAATAATGAAGTCCTTTGAATTTTATCATAAGCATTTGGAAATTCCTGAATTTTCACTTCAACCTATTGTATATTTTTTGGAGTAAAAAAATGTCTACACAAAGAACCATTGTAGTGAAGCAGATTATTATATTGGCAGATGGGGGGCTTGTTGTTAATCGGTTTTGTGGGGGGAAACGGTCAATATTTTGTAAACAAAATCCATTTACCCCTTGTGGGGATTGGTGTCAAGATTTTGAAGTTGAGTATGGGAAAAGGGTCCGTTTGTGTTCTCGGGTTTTTGAAGTGAAAGAAGGTGGACTTTTTGATCTAAGGAAAAATGAAAATCCAGATGGTTAATACATAATATTAGTATAAGGTTAATCGAAGGGGGAAGGGGAATTTTAAACGGTCGTGAGTTTCCTTTCCCTCCTTTTTTATAAAATTATAAGAGGAGACAACAATATGAATTACTATTCAAAGGCAATTGAAATTTTAAATGGGAAGAATGAAATAACCGATAATGAACTTTTAGTTGAGATTGCAAAGATATCCCCATCTGTTTTATGTAAAGCATTCCATATTATTGTAAAAAGGAATACTCAACAAGAGGCAGAAGAAAGGATTTCTGAATTGGCCCCCATTATTGTATTATTGAAAGCAGGAAGAAAAGTAGAGGCAGTAAAGGCATATCGTGAAAAATATGGAGCCGGATTGAAAGAAGCAGTTGATGAAATTAATCTCTTGATAAAATCAATACCTTTAGAATGAGAATGAAGTAAAAAAATGAATAATGAATTTTATGTAAAAAGGATGCTGATCTCGGGTAATGGAAATTTATATATTGATAAGGGAAAGGGGTTACGGAAACAGGAATGTAAACATTATACCCTTGGAACCCCTTGTGGTGAATATTGTCCCGATTTTTTTATTATTAATCATGAGAATCTTGGAATTGTAACTATTCGCCTTTGTAATTCCTCTTATTGGACAGAGATAAAGCATTTTAATGATCTACGAAAAGATGGGGATGAAGAATTTTGAATAAAATACATAATAATAACAGGGGGTAATGATGCCACAATATGATTATAAGTGTAGTATATGTGAAAAGGAACGTATCGTGATTCATCGTATAAATGAATCCCCTGTTATCCGTTGTATATGTGGTTCTGAGATGAAACGAATTATTAAAAAGGCCCCCGCCTTTAAAATCAATGGTTATTTTACGTCAAAGACGGGGTATAGTAAAGACCCTCAATATATGAAAATGGTCGAACAGAAAAGGAAAAGGGAAAGGCAAAGATGATTACTATTATTAAAAAATTTGTTACATCAAGTGGAAAGGAATTTGATTCGGAAGAAGCCGCATTGAAAGAAGAAAAAAATGAAATTATAGAGAAAATTGTTAATGACGTTCCAGATGAATTAATAAATGATGTTTTATCAATACTTGAAAAAAAGAATAATCAAAAATTACTATTAACAAAATTTGCTATGTTTAATAATAAAAAAGTAAGTGATAAAAAAGAAAAAGTAAGTGATAAAAAAGAAAAAGTAAGTGATAAAAAAGAAAAAGTAAGTGATAGAAAAGTAAGTAAGAAGAAAAGGAATAAAGGTCTTATATTGGGGGAGGATGCAAGAAGATATAAACAGGCACAAATAGATAATAATGAGGAAAGAAAAAAATGTAAGGAAATGGGTTTAAAAATAAATAAAATTAAAAAAATTAGAAAACAAAAAAATGTTCCAGTGGATATGTTATTAATTAACCTTGTTGAGGAACAGACTAAAGAACTTATATTAAAAATACAAATCAGGGAAATTAAGAATCGTAGAAAAGAAAATGGAATTTGTGCAAGATGTGGAAAATGTTATTCAATGGCTCATGTTTATAATATGGCATTAGAACATATAATAAAGGGTGAATTAGATTGGTGTCTTCCGGAACAATGGGAAGATGAAAAAATAGCGGTGGATTGTTTAGAATGTGAGATTAATAGAATTATATCATTTGATCCTGAGGATTATGAAAAAGCAAAAAGAGATCCTGTTTATAATATGAAAAGATTGGAAAAGTTAAGTAATATAAAAAGAATTTTTGATCTTTCTCCTGCTAAAAATTTAACAGGTTCCCCTACACCCAAAGAATTATTAAAAGTAAAATTTGAAAAGGAATGAAAGGCAAAGAGGATGAATTATATTGATGAGTTTTACAAGCTGAATTGTTCTCGGGATGTGCTTGCCGTCACCGGGGATCTGGGAAAAAAGACGGGGAAAGAAATTACGGAAGCAATGGCGATAAAACGGCAAATAAAAAAGATTCTGTTTGTAAGGGGGAAAAGGCAAATTCAAAGGGGATGTGGCGTGGTAGATTTGTGCACTGGAAAGGCCTTGATCCCGGTACTAACTGCTCATTTATTCCCAATGCTTACAATTTCAATCGGGGTGGATATAAGGGAGCCCCTTTTAGATTTTAATACAGGGATCAAGAAATTTATTTACTTTAAAAAGGATATATATAGTGATTTGGTTTTTGATAATTATATCCGATATAATTATAATGATTACATTTTGACTTGTTGCCATGGTTGTGGTGATTTGTCAACAAGGGTGATTGATATATTTTGTAGGTACAATAAATTTAAGCACCTGGTGTTAATGCCGTGTTGCCGGGGGAATCAGGATAGGCATTTACCTGCATTTATAAAGAAAAAGATTGGAAGTTACATCGATTGGTGTTATTATTTGTATGAGCGGATACGGGTAGTTACATTAGATGTAAAGATGATTCAAGATTCAAATTGTCTTTCTCCCTGTAATGTGTTGATAGTGGCAAATAAATAAACGAAATACATAATAATATAGAAGGAGAAAATAAATATGAGTTTAATCGTTTGGTTTATTCTTCAAATTATTGAGCTGGTAAAAGAAGAGGAACGTCAATTTTGGAAGGATGAGGGTTTCTCATTGGTTCCTATTTTTAAGAAAAAAGGGAAGTGGTATTTTTGGGATGAAATTTGGGCAGATTTTTATGGCCCTTTTGATACAAAACGGGAAGTGATAAAAGCGTTAAAGGATTATTGTTTTATTTTAGATATGGATATAAGAAAAAGCATTGAAGCAAATAAGGGGACTGTTTGGGCTGAGATTCAAAAAGGAATTGCCTGTTCTTTTAAGGGGGAACATTATTTATGATTATTTTTAATCATAAGGGGTTATCATGGTATCAAGATCCCGTGTTTGAATGTGTCCGTAAGTACAATCCGAATGAGGATATTGTATTAATCGGGGATAACACAAATAAATACCTTGCTGATAAATATCATTTTATTTTTGCTCATAGGGATTGTCTTGATTATTCTGACCGGTATAGGGGATTTTTAAGTAATGTTCAAATTATTGGAACAGTAAAGGGGGAAATAGGCATAAGGACAACCCTTGAAAGCCGTTTGAGATGGTTTAGAATATATACTTTTATGAAATCAAACGGGGTTAAGGATGCTTGGTATTTTGATAGTGATGTCCTGGTGTATCAGAATTTAAAAATGATCGAAGAAAAATATAATGCCTTGCCCTATTGGATTATTGACACAATTTCCGGTAGTAGCACCCGAATAAATGATATTGATTACCTTAATGAGTTATGTGATACAATATATCTGCTTCATTTGGACCCTAAATTTACATATAATCAAAGATTGCAGGTCCTTCAAAGGATTAATGATGGGAAGCAATACAATTTCTGTGATATGACTTGTATCGATCAATTTCGAAAGAATAACAGTGGAAGTATAGGGGATTTATCCAATATATTAAATGGATGTACCTTTGATCCTAATATAAATAATCTTGAAATAAATATGAAACCCTCACCATATCGTTTTTCACAAGTAATTTCAGATCGAGGACAGCCGAGAAAGAAAATAATGATGTCAAAAGACGATATGGGGAAATACCCCTATGGGTTTGATGAGATCAGTCAGCAAAATATACGGTTGTATACACTTAATATGAGCTGGCTCCCTCCACAGGAATTTAGTCGAATTTATAATAGTGATACATAATATAAATAGAGGTGACAATGATTCCCGTATACCAATTGATTAATTCTCTTAGTAAGGGTGATTGTTTTCGGGCGTGTGTAGCTTCAATTTTAGAGCTTCCCATTGAAGAGGTCCCTAATTTTATGGAAGACGGGGAAGATAAATTTAATGATCATATTGTAGATTGGATAAAGGATAGAACTTTTACTATTCGATATGTTGAGATTAATAATGACGATGATCAGAAGGAATTTGAACAAACAACAAAGGATCATTATGTGATTGCTATTGGTCAAAACGCTTTTTGTTATCACGCAGTGGTTTGGAGGAATGGGAAAATTGTACATGATCCGAATCCAAATGGAAGGTATTTTCCTTTTTTAGAAAAGCCAACTGCATTTGTTTATTTTGAACATAAGGGGACCGGGGAAATTTTATTTTAGAGGAGGGGGATATATGGTTACCGATCACGACCGAGATATGATTTGCTATTTTTTGAAAGAAAAAGGTGATATTACTCGGTGGGGGGAATGGGAAGAACGTAAAGCTGATATTGAGAAGGAATACCCCGAGTTAATTGATGCATTGAATAGGCTTATAATTGCAGAAAGAACTCTTAAAGCAATAGTTGATATGATTGGAAACGATTGTGTTTATTAATTATTTCACATAATTACATCCCTTTTCACATTCCTTTTCTTTTTTCTTATACTATTACATAAAAAGAGGTATCATTTTTATTGATACCTCTTTCTTTTTCCTGTGCATATTTCTTGCATTTATATGAATTGACCGATCAAAAAGGTAATATATGCCGATATATATAATAGAGAGGGAAATAAAGAAACCCTAACATAGGAGAAAGATAATGAGATTGTTCATATCAAAAATTAACGGTAGTGAGAATTTATTAATTGAAGCAGCTGTATTTAGTAATGGTGTTACTGATGAAATACTTGAAGAGTTGGCTCCTGGTGAAATGATTTTTGGCGTATCATTTGAAGAAATCTTGGAACTTGTCGAAGCGGAGGATTATAAGGGGTATATAGAGATTGATGTAAATTGATTTAATATAATTAACCGATCAAAAAGGTAATATATGCCGATATATATAATAGAGATGAATTTAATGTAATCTTTTAAAATCAACATAAAGGGGATATTATGAAAGACTCCCTGGTCGAACAGAAAATTAATGACATATTTGATAAAGCGGAACAGGTATATGGACGTTCCTTTAATCGTCCTGCCCTTTATTTTACAGAGGGCAAGGCAATGATATTGGCAATGGCTTATGTGAAGTCAAATTATATTAATTTCAACCCTTATTTCATGGGGATTGCATTGGAAACCGTGTTGAATGAAACCGTGATTCATGAAGCTGCCCATATTATTGCCCATCAACTTTATGGATGTAAAGCATTTGGACATTCCCCATTGTGGGCAGGTGTAGCAAGGAAATTAGGATTAGAAAAGCCTCAAAGGATAACCTTAATAGATTTTCCACAAAAATTAAAACCCATCCGATATTAAATATAGGATATAATTCCCTTCCACAATCCCCTTGAATGATTCAAATACCCCTGGCCCTGATAATGGCCCCCCGGCATGTGATCGTGCATTTGGAGGGGTCTTCTTGGTAATGTTTTTAATAAAACATTTCTTTGTTCCTTAAATATCTTAATAAAACATATCTTTTACTATATAAAAATTTTAAATATATGTATATTATAAAATGAATGAATGATTTATTGTTTCTTAAATTTTTTAACCAAAAAAGGGGAGAAATGGGAGAATAATTTATGCCTTGGAAAATTGAAAAGATTTCGATTCCGGATCAAAGTGGAAAAACAGTTGATAAAAATATTATCGTTATGGACCCATCGGGGAACCCTGTATGGATTCATGAACATGATAAAAAAGAAGTAGGGGTGGATGCCGGACATTATTTTTCAAAGATCCCCGAGTTACTTGAAGAGCAACGGACGTTAAAGAAAAGTAAAAAGGATGTGGATGATCAATTGGCCGCTTTGAAAGCATCCTTTGACGGGATTGATGATCCGGTGAAGGCGAAAGAAGCCCTTGACATTATCAAGAATCTTGATGCAAAGAAACTTGTTGATGCAAAGAAAATAGATGAATTGAAAATGCAATTGAAAGGTGAATATGATCAAGCGTTGCTAAAGGTAACAGGGGAAAATAAAACGATTATTGAAAAACTTACCGCTGATTTACAGAAGAGTCAATCACATATACATTCCCTTACTATTTCAAATGCTTTTAGAAGCTCAAAGATTTTAAATGGGGAAGACAAGAAAGTGATTGTCCCCGTTGACATGGCAGAGAAATATTGGGCTGATTATTTTAAACCTACTGAAGTAAATGGTAAATTGGTTCCCGTTGCTTCAATTGGGGATAAGCCTATTTATAGTAAAGAGAAACCGGGTGAATTGGCTGATTTTGATGAAGCCATTATGACGATTATTTCTGATTATTGTCCTTTCAAGGAATCGATATTGAAAGGAAATCAAAATTCAGGTGGTGGATCAACGGGTGGAGGTAATGGTGGTGGTAATGGAGGGGTGAGGGATATTTCTTCATATAAATCTGATGCCGATTTTAAAACCCCTAAAGAAAAGCAGGAATACATTACAAAATACGGTCTTGACAAGTTTCAAGGGCTGGTAAGGGCTGGAAGGTCCTCTCGTGTTTCTGACATGAAGAAGGCGGGACAGGCCCCTTTACATAAGTAAGCGATATAAATTCTATTTTTTGAGAGATTTAAAAAATAGGATTAAAGTTTTAAGGGAGATCCTAATAAGGTATGCTGTTCGGGAGATCCAGCAGCTGGTTTTTTACATTTTTTCATTTTTAAAAAGGAGTTAAAAATGAACGCTGGATTTTATATTCGTCGGATTCCAAAGGCCGCTGGTACTGCAAGCGATTTTAAAGTTTATCATGAACAGTTTTATGGTGGAATGTATGAAGAGCTTTCACAGGAAGTTGATATTTTTAATGTTGCTTCCCGGAACACCATCCGATTGATCACCCAGGATCAGCTCGGTGATTATGAGAAAGAATCATTTTTTGATAGGGTTTCGAGTTTGGTTACTCGTAGGGATACCACTTCTGTTTCAGCTGCTACTTCTCAAAAAATGACTCAAGGAGAAATTGTTGGCGTAAAGGTTAATCGTAAGATTGGCCCCGTTGATGAAACGCTTGACGCCTGGGAAAAAGTTGGGAAATATGGTGAAGAGGCCCAGAAGGAAATGAGTTTTCAGCTCGGAAAACAGATCGGTGAGGAAATTGCTCATGATATGGTGGAATCAAGCATTAACTGTATTGAGGCGGCTCTTTCAGGGCAGGCTGACAATACGTATGATGCTACTGGGCAGACTACAAAAACCATGACTGTTACTCATTTGCTTAATGGTCTTGCAAAAATGGGTGATAAAGCTTCTAAAGTGCTTTGCTGGTTTATGCATAGCAAGCAGTATTTTGATCTTATGAAGCAGGCTGTTTCCGATAAGATCTATGAGGAAGCGGGTGTTGTGGTGTACGGGGGGACCCCTGGTACCCTTGGACGCCCTTGTGTTGTGGTTGATGCCGATGGGCTTTATCTCGGTGCCGATTCATTGGATACTACTTATCAGTGTCTGGGTCTTGTTGAAAATGCCGGTATCGTTTGTGAATCCGAGTCAAAACGTCTTGTGGATGAGATTGTGACAGGTCTTGAAAACTTGGTTTTCAGGATTCAGGGTGAGTATGCTTATAATCTCAAAATCAAGGGGTTTGCATGGGACACGACCAATGGTGGGGCCAATCCTACGGAAGCAAGCATTCGGACCGCTACAAACTGGGACAAAGTGTATTCCAGTGCGAAAAATCTTGCTGGTATTCGTATCGTTACTCAGTAAATTTTATCTCTAAGAAAAGGGGAGAAACTTATGAGATACATTGTTTTTGATAAATGGACAGTAGAGCGGATCGAAAGATCCGCTCTTATTGCCATTGGTGATTTTTTGAAATCCGAGAATCATTTGGTTGAGTATTTTCCGCCATCATGCCTTTCTTCATGTTTGCCCTCTACTCCAATTGATCAATTAGATGGGGTATTTACTTGGGGGGCCAATAATTTATCCGTTATTGATTATTATAAAAAGAATGCTCCGAATGTCCCCATTTATACAGTAGATTCCGGATATTTAAGACGTGATTTAATGTATAAATATATTCTTAAAAATGGAAAATTTCCTGTAATTGGGGCTTCTGATGATCGATTTAAAGCACTTGGATTGAAAATAAAGAGCACTTGGAGTGCCGAAGGACATATCCTTGTTATTGCACAAAATCATCATGAAGAGTGGTATGATCAAACGGTGAAGCAATTAAATAGTATTGTCAAAGATACAAAGGAAATAAGGATTCGTCCGTATCCCTCTGATGTAAATATAAAAGAGGAATATGGGAAGACTTTAAAAGAAGATTTAAAGGGATGTTTTGCCGTTGTCACATACAATTCAGCGTGTCTTTATGAAGCCCTTATAAAAACTATTCCTGTATTTTGTAGTCAAGATTGTCCCGCCTCTATTTTCTGTGAGACAAATTTATATAAGATTATGAAGGCTGTTCAATTGGGGGATGATGTTAATCAATTTTTGTATGATGTTGCTTATTCTCAATACACAATGGATGAATTGAGGAAAGGTATTTTTACTTCGATTCTTTAATTATAAGAAATGGATTAAAAAATGGGGAATGAAGCAGGGATGTCATACAGACATTATTGTTTTAGCGTTTGTTTGGAAACCTTTGCGATATTGCTAATTGGTACTGCAATTGTTGAGATGCATATTTTACATTTGGCAAATCCCGTTTGTTATCTTACTACAATTGGATCACTTATTTTTTCAATTGGATCTGGGTATTATGCAAAGATTATTAAATGGAATAGAGCAAAAGAGCAATGTTCAGAATGTAATGGATATATTAAACAAATATTACATTTGAAAAATGAGGCAATTAAGAAAATAAATTTAAAAATAAAATATGAAGAAAATATATCTCTTTTAAAAGGGTTAATTATGAAGGGACAATTAAAAAATAAAAAATATATATTGCTTTTAAAAAAGTTGATTAAGAAGGGATATTAAAATGGCTGTAACCATTGTTACATCGGTATCAGGGGAAAGTTCAAATTCTTATGCTTCTCTTACTGAAATTAATACCTATATTGAAGCTCATCCGTTGTTTTATGCAACTTGGGCGGCATTAACCGATGCTGTAAAAAATACATGGTTAGTGTATGCGACCAGGGCAATTGACCGGGCATATCGATATAGGGGGGCCCGGTATGATAAGGATCAGGCATTGGAATTTCCACGTTCTATCACTGATGATCATACAGATGAGGGGGCGATGCCCCAAAAGGTAAAAGATGCACAGGGAGAAATGATCATATACCTCTATAAACACATTTCTTCTGATGATATGTCTCCAGAACAGGAAATTAGTCAATTGTCGATTGGTCGAGGGGCATTGTCCCTTGTATTTAAGGATAAACGTGCTGATTTTAAGGCGGGCGGGGGATATCTTGATACTGTTCGATCCCTATTGAGGGAATGGATAATTAGTGATTCAAATATCGAATTGTTGAGAGGATAATAAAATGAAAAAAGAACTTGTTATATGTGAAAAAGCTGGTAAATGCAAGGATAAACAAATTGATGATGATTTTGTATGCCCTCACTCCGTTGAACATACTCCGAATGGTTGTTGTGATTCATTAAGTTGTTTTATTAACGGACATTTTGAACAAGTTAAATGTATAAAAAGTGTCAATAAATAAAATTATTGAAAAATTATTGGAACAGGAAAAAACACATCCTAATCCAATTCATATCGATCTTGAGTCATCTCTTCCCGTGTATACAATTTGTGAGGTTATACGGGAAATATATACATTATCTTCTGATGGTGAAATTAAAAATAGATGTATTTTAGTACAGATAATGGCGAAAAAAATGAGTAGAAAGTTGCAAGAAAATTATAAAAAGGAACATCCTGAATCAAAGGGGGACTGGACCGAGAATAAATTTTTTCCAAAAAAGATTGAGGATAAATAATGCCAACCATGACTTGTCAAAAAAACGGGAAACCCGGGTATAAGTATGGGGAGCATGGAACGTGTTATACTGGTTCAGGGGGAAAGAGGAAAGCATTAAAACAAGCGGTGGCAATACATGCTTCAGGTTTTCGTGAAATGAAACATTCAAAGGTGAAAAAGGTTAAATAAAAATGGGACTTGTTAGTGGGGGATTTGTAAAGGGCATTGTTAATAAATATCTTTCAGATTCTTCTATTACCGTTGCCCTTGTTTATAAAAGTATTACAAATTCATATAGCATCACCACTGCTGAAAACACAGAAACAGCAACATCCATTTCAGTAAGAGGAATAAGAATTATTTATACAAAAGAAGGTGTTCCTGTATCTGCGGGTGATTTACAGGGAAGGACAATTTCATTTTTAATAAGGGAAAAATATTTTTCTGATAATTTAATTACCCCAAAAAAGGGTGATAAAATTACCTATGACGGAATTGATTTTGAAATATCTGATTTTGAAAAAACAGTGGTGGGATCAACTGAAATGATGCTTGAATTTAATTGTGTGAAAACATAAGGGGATATAAATGTCAAAAAATCAGAAAATCACATTTGAAAAATTAACAGGAAGAACAGATCGATCTGTTATTTTACCTACCCATGCTTTTCCAATGACAAAAATGAGGACTTCAAATGGATTACCCTTTTATAGGGTTACTATTGAAGGGGGAACAAGAGACATTCAATATCCCATGATTAAACGATAATGGCCGGTGAGTTTAATGTATCCCTTAAATCAAATTTTCATCAATTTTTTGAATCCGTTCAAAGGGATCTTAAAAAATTCGATGAAAAGTCTATTGGTATAGCAAAAACCGTTGCAATTCAAGCCCTTTCCGATTTACAATTAATGAGTCCCGTTGATTATGGTCGTTATAGGGCTGCTCATATTTTATCAATAGATACCCCTTCTCATGAAACCCCTCCCGAAGTATCAAGTCAGGAGAAAAGAACACATAGCAAAGGATCACCGGCAGGACAATATATAAAAAAGACAATGGAAAATCAACAAAATGCCTCTTCCGTATTGGGGGGGATAAAAAAGATCGGGAACAAATTGAGTATATTTATTACAAATAATGTCCTTTATGCTATGTTTATTGAGTTAGGAACATATTCAAAGGACCCCAATGCCCCAAAAAAAATATATGAAAAGGCAAGGGCGTTGGCAGAAAAAAGATTGAGAAGCTTAGTGGGGTAATATGAGTTTATCTATATGGCATGATATTGAAAAAACAATTATTTCTTATTTTGGTAATAATTGGGTATCAACGGAAATTCAATATCCAAATACAGTAAAAGATATGGCAAGTTATGGTGTATGGGTAAGTATTAATGTAATTCCATTGGCAGCAAATCGATTAACTATTACAGGGAATAATGATACAGGAATTATGTATATTGGTGATGTTGTTATGAATATTTTTCGTGATCTTAATAAGGGCACTGGGGTATTAAAACAACATGTTGATAATATTATTAATTTATTTAGATACAAAACATTGACAATTGAAGGTGAAAAAATAATTCAATTTAAAATTCCCCAGCATTACGTTCTTGGAATGTGTATGGAAGGAACTTTGTGGCAAGAATCAATTTCAATTTCGTTTGAATGTTTGGTGTAATATGAGTTTATCTGTATGGCAGGACATTGAAAAAGCAATTGTAAATTATGTTGGAAGTAATTGGACATCAACAGAAATACAATATCCAAATACAGTAAAAGATATGGCTTCCGTTGAATTTTATATTTCATTGAAAATAAATCCCACAACCCAACAAAGATTAACAATTACAGGGAATGCAGATACGGGAATTATGTATAAAGGAGAAGTGATATTTACTTTTAGTAGGTCTATTAATAAGGGTACTGGTTTGTTAAAACAATATGTGGATGATATTAATGATTTATTTAGATATCATACCCTTACATTAGGGGATGCCAGTATAATTCAATTTTATGTTCCTCAATTATTGCAAATTGGAAAAGTAAATGATCGATGGGAAGAATTAATAACAATCTCCTTTGAATATTTAAAATAATATTTAAAATAATGTTTTATATCATTTACTGAAAATAATTGTATATTATAATATGAAAGGAAAAAATTGTAAATGAAGGGACAAGCAGAGACATATAATTTTACATGGGCAATTGATCCCTTGTTTAAAAATAAATATACAAATGTTCCGGGAATTGTTATTGGTAGGGGGATAAATGAATATGCTCGAAATGAATCCCTTGATTCATTTAAAGGAAAAAAAATTGGATGTAATGAAGCATATAAAGTAACAGATTTGGATATCCTTTTATGGCTCGATAGTTCTTTTTATGGTAACCATGAAAAGGAAATTCTTTTTTATAAGGAAAGTACATTAAAAAAAACAATTTTATTTGCTATGAATCCATTGTATTATATTCATAAAGATTTATCTGTATATGGGCTCGAAGCAAGGAGACCTGAAAAATGCTCTGAATCATTTGATTCAGGATTTTACCCGTGTGAATTATCAGGATTTTTAGCATTGAATGTAGCATTGATAATGGGGATAAACCCAATATGGTTATATGGATTTACCCCAGATGAAAAAATAAGTGAGAGGAGTTTTAAATTTAAATATATCTCCGATTGGTGCAAACAAAATAACAGACAAGTATTTTTATATGATGAAAATAGTTTATTATCAATGTTCTTTAATTATAAGTCTTTTCCATTAACTTTAAAAAAGAAAAAGAAAAAGGAGATTTAAAATGGCTCAAGGAAAAGGATACAAATCATATATTGTAATGGACTGGGAAGACACTTATGGGACGTCTCCTTCTTCTGCTACTGGTGTAAAAATTCCTTTTAACACTTGTGATTTAAAAGTAAGTCAACCAAATCAACGGGCAAACACCATTACAGGAAATCGTTCTTCTACTAAGCCATTTAGGGGAAATAAAGATGTTGCTGGAACGATTGTTGTCCCTGTAGATACACAAGCAATTGGTATTTGGTTAAAAGCACTTTTGGGAGCTCCATCTACTACGGGTTCCGTTTCCCCGTATACACATTCATTTTATGAAAAGGATGTCCTTTCTTCATTTTTACTTGATGTTGCTCATCCTGATCTTACCCTTTATTATCTTTACAATGGGTTGAAAGTAAATACTTTTGCAATGACAGTTGGCGGGGACGGAGAACTTATTGCTACAATTGGTGTAAGTGGATCAAAGGAAACAAAAGGGGCTTCCGCTTATGATGGTACTCCATCTGAAGATTTTTCAGGTATGCTCCCTGGTCGTTTTGAAGTATTTGAATGTGCATTGAAAGAAGCGGGATCTTCAATATCATATCTGACAGAAATTTCATTGGATATTAATAATAACCTTGCCCCTGCTTATTGTATTGGGGATGCTGGAATTAAATCATCCCTGGTCGAGGGCATAATTGGTTTGACGGGGAGTATAACAGGGTTATTTCAAGATGATGCCCTTCTTTTAAAGGGACGGAATCAGACGGAAACATCTCTTACTGTTACTTTTACTCAAGGGACATATTCATTAGAAATTGAATTTGATGAAGTTGTGTTAAGTTATGATCGGCCAGCAATTTCCGGGCCTGAGGGGCTATTAGTAAATCTCACTTGGGATGCCTTTTATGAAAATGGAGCTTCGAGTCATGCTATAACAGCAACTTTAATAAATTCAGTTGCTTCATATCTTTAATTTTTAATTTTAAAAAGGGGAGAATTTTTTATGGACAAGGAAATTGATCAGCAGGACAATACTCAAAAGTTTAATGGTCTTGTAATTGATCTTAATAGTGAAATTGTTGAAATTAATGGAACCAACCTTGCATTTGAAGGGACCCCATTTTACAGAATGGGATTTACTGTTTTTGTAAAGCCTTTTACTCATGGTGAGTTTGAACGCTTAAAGAGGAAATTTGTCAATCCTCGAAATAATCAACTTAATGATGCTGCTTTTACAAAAGAGTTATTTATGCAGCAAGTACAGGATTGGAAAGGATTACAAACACCGTCTGGTGATCCCATCCTTTGTACTAATGAAATGAAAGAGCAGTTTGGAAATAAAATGTTCTTTTTTGTTAAAGCGATAAATCTTGCCTGTCTGAATGCTCGGATGGAGATGGTCGAGATTGAAGAAAAAAACTAATTGAGATCTGGGACTGGCGTTTAGGTTCTGCAATCCCGTATTGCAATGCGTGTAAAAAAAGAAATAAACGATTAGACCCAGATTGTACAGGATGTATTTATGAGCCCCCAGTTACATTAAAACAAAATGCATTATTTTTAAAAATATATGCAGATTGTCAATATAGCAGGGATTTTTATGGAAGGATCAATTTAGATGTTTTCATAAAAGTAATGGAAATATATGCAAATATTTTAAATTTATCGGATGAAGATAAATTAATATTAATTCAAAAATTATCTTTTGTTTCTTCAATTGAAGAAAAACATAAGGAAACGAATAAGCCGGTAGTAAAAAATACATCAACCATATCCTCACAAAAAGTAATAGGGAGAGGAAAATAAATGGCCGTTCCGTTAATTTTACAGATTGATGTTGATAACCGGGGACAGATTAAAATTAATCAATTTAATCAATCCTTGAATAATGTCAATCAAAATATAAATTCTTCTGGTAAGAATTTTTCACATCTTAGTAAAATTTTAGGTGGAACAGTTGGCGCTGTTTTTTCTCTTAAAGGTGCTTTTATCGGATTAGGTATTGGGGCATTAGCCCGGGAAACCTTAATGATAGGCACCCGATTTGAGCAACTTCAAATTGCTCTTGATACTATTACAAAGGGACATGGAGTAGAAACATTTCAAGCGTTAAATGAGTGGGCATTAAGAATGCCTATTAATACAGAAAAAGCAATTCAAGCTTTTACTCAAATGTCTGCAATGGGGTTAAAGCCAACAATTGATCAAATGACCATTTTGGTGGATACTACATCTGCTCTTGGTGGAGCCCCTGAAACAATGATGTCAATAGCAGAAGCCCTTGGTAAAATACAAGCAAAAGGGGAAATGTCTGCAAGGGAACTGATTCAATTAACTTCTGCTGGTGTTCCTGCCCTTGAAATATTACGGAATGAATTACATAATCAATCAATCTCATGGGATAATATTTCTGATTCTGCATATTCTGCAGATCAAATAATTAAAGCATTATATTCAGGTATGGAAAAAAATTATGGTGGATTGTCTGCAAAAATTCAATTAAGTATGGCGGGGATAATTGAAACATTAGTTTCTGAATGGAAAGAATTTTGGCGATCCGTTATGATGGATAGCGGTGTTCTTACTCAACTTGAAACAATGGGAAATAAATTAGTTGCTGTAATTACAAGATTGAGGGAATCAGGACAATTAAAAGAATGGACCGATTTGATTGGTATAAAATTAGTTAATGCATTAAAAACAGTTGAAAAAATTGTTATATATATTGCCGGTCATTGGAAAGATTGGAAAGATGAATTTACCCTTCTTCTTATTCCCGTTAAAGCATTCATTGCATATCAACTTGCTGCTGTAATGACTGAAATTGCATATGGGGCAATTAAAGCTATTGAAAATGTTGGGAATCTTGCAAAGGCATTTACAACTTTAAACACAGTAACAAAAGGGTTATCCCTTGGTGCTAAAGGGGGACTTGTCGGCCTTGCCTTGTTTGGAGGAGTTGAGTTAGGGGGATGGTTACGAAAGAATTTTGCTATTGTTAATGAATTTGGTATTGGATTAATGGGGGGACTTCATAAAACATTTACTCATACCGCTTCTTTTATTCAGGATGTTATTTATGGAATTAAATATATTTTTGTCTCCATGTTTAAAGAATTACAAAATTCAATGAACAATTTCCTTGAATATATTGAAAAGGCCCATCGAGCATTAGCATCAACGAAAATAGGGAAAAAACTTGGTCTTGATGCAAATGTTCAATATGTAAGATTTCAAGGTGGATATTTTGAAAATTATTTAAAGGAAATGGAACTTGAAAGACAACAAAGAAAAGGACGGGAACAGGCGGATTTAGAAGAAATTGATAGAATATATACTGAAATGATGGCTGAATCAATGGCGGGTATTTTAACGACTACAACGACTAAACCATCAAAAACAACCAAACCACATAAAATTTCTACTTTACCATCTGATGATAAACCTAAAATAGATGATAAATGGAAAAAACAAGAGGATGAAGATCTTATAAAACAACTGAAAAAATATGATGATGCCTTTGCAGAGGGTTTGGGAGCTAATGACAAGGCATATCAAGAATGGTTTTTAGCACAACAAGAAAAGTGGACAGATTTTAATAAACAAGTTTCCGATGGTTTTGTAAATGTTTTTGCTGATGTATTAGAGCATGGAATTACAAATTTTGGTGATTTTTGTAATAATTTGTGGAAATCATTCAAAGGATTACTTGCTAAAATGGCGGCAGAAGAATTATTTGGTGGTGTAGCCAGATCATTGGCAAAATCAATTACTGATCCTATAAAATCTTCTTTAACATCCCTTATTCAAACTTCATTAGGTAAAAGTATGGGTATGGGGGGAGAAGGAATGGCCCTTGGTGGGGCAGCACTTGGTATGTTTGCTATAGGGGGGATAGCTTTAGGGGGGATATTAAATAATGTTTTTAAGAAAAAGAAAAAAGCTCAAACATATTCAATTCCCGTTGAATTAGACTTTTCTGTTAATGAAGCAGATTTTTCAAGTTTACTTGACAAAACATTTGCAAAAATTCCCGAACAATTAGGGGCAATGGTTAATTCGGTAAAGTCTCAAATAAGTAAAATGTATGGAATGGATTATTTATATAAATTTGATCCAGCTGCCGAAATGCAAAAATTTATATACACACTTCAGGGAACAATTTTTCAAATTTCAAGTCAAATTTTATCAACTCCCCGGAGAATTGTTGAAATGAATTTACAAGAAATTAAAAGTTGGTTTCCACAATATAATGAAGAGCTTTTAAATCAAATAAAAGAGCTTGAAGATAAATTAGCATATGAAACAAGTACATCTCGTGCCATTGATGTTGCTGGATTTGGTGCTGTTAAATATATATTGAATATGCAGCAAATGTTGGAACCTCAAATTGAGACTTTAAATGAACAACTTGCAGAAGGCGTTGAGGGATTAATTGAAAAAGTAAAGGTTTTTGGACAAACATTTTCCGAAGTTATTGGAAATGCTTTTAATGATAGTTTGGGTTCTTTTGATATATTTAAAGAAAATATATCTAAGGGACTTTATGAAGCATTCAGGGAATCATTCTTAAATGCTATTAATGATGCCATGATGCAACAAACATTTAAAAAAGTTTGGGATATATATGGAATCGGCGGATTTGATGAATTGGCAGCAGGATTAGTGGGTGGAACAAAAAGTAAAGAAGATATTACTGCCATAATCGGGAGTATGGTAACAGTAATGGAAGATGTGCGTCCATTGTTTGAGCAAATGAATGAAGCTCTTGTATATCTTGATACTACATTATCCTATAATACAGATGCAATTTTAACAAATACAGATGCTTTAACTGCTCAACAGCAAATTAATGATTTTATCGCACAATTGACCACAGGGACCCTTGCTCCGGTACAAAGTATGGAAGCGATTACAGATCGATATAATCAATTACTTGGAAGTGGGGACCTTAATGATCTTTTTTCGTATGTATCAGGGACAATGCTTCCTTTCTTTCAGTCATTTGGAGGGGATTACCAGACGGCATTTACTGGTGTTGTGTCTGATCTTCAAGGACTTGCTTCATCTTATGGTTCAGGGTTTTCCCCTTCTTCAATAGGGGATGCCGTTGCTTCTGCAATTGCTCCGATACTTCAAGGGACCCAGACGATACATGTAACCATTGAAGTTGACGGGACACAAATTGGTGAAGTCCTTATTGATCAATTGGCGTCAAATCCACAATTAGTTGAAGCGATACAGCAGGTATAAATATGAATGATTTTATGAATATTGAAGGATGGTTAACATTAGAGCAGGGAAAAGCTCTTTCTTCTTTATCCTCTTCATTAAATGAAAATGCAGTAATTGTTGAAATTGGGGCATATAGGGGAAGGTCCACATGTTTTATTGCTTATGGGATTCAAAAAAATAAAAATATAAAAATGTATTCTATAGATATTTGTATACAGGAACAACTTATTTCAAATCTTGATCATTTTTGTTTACTTGATAAAATATTTTTAATTGAAGGGGATTCAATTAAAGACTCCGTTATTGAAACAATCCCTGATCCCATTGATTTTCTTTTTATAGATGGAGATCACAATGCTATTCAGGTTTATAATGAATTTCAAACATATTTTCCAAAATTAAAAAAGAATGGAATATTAGCTTTACATGATGTTGGTCCTCTTGATTCTCATGTTCCTCAATTTATGGGGCCTTATTTTGTTTATAATTCGGTAATAAAAGATTATTTACATACTATATTTTGGGTGTCAAATAAAAAATATGAAACAGATTTAATTGGTGATTTAATTATTGGTTTTAAAAAATAAGGAGAGATTATATGAAAAAAATGGAAAAATTTATTATGAAAATGAAAGAATTTATTGTAAAAGTAAAAAAATTTATAGAGAAAATACGAATTTATTTAGAAAAATTAAAAGGATTATTTATAAAAAATAAGGAATAAAAATGGCAAAAGAAATATATGATTATGTCTCAACGGTAACCTCTGATGTTGATCAAACCCTATCTATTTCTCCTCAAAATGTATTGACAGAAATGGTAGGGAAAAATGATATTATCCATGATATGGATGACGGATCAGATGAAATTGTGGAGCTTAGTAGTACATATATTTTTCATATTATGATCCAATATGATTTATTAAATGAATCAGATGCAGGAACCATATTTGATTTTTGGTGTGATTCAAATAAAGGGCGTGGAAAAGTAAATTCATTTAAATTTAATCATCCCGATGGACATACATATGTAGTTAGATTCATTACAGATATGTCTCGTGCAATGACTCCAACTTCTTATGGGATTAAAGAAATACGGTTCAAAATTATTGGAAGGATAGCTGATTAAAGATGAAAAGTTTTAATGAAACACAAGCAGCAATTGTTCTTTCCACTAAAAAATTAGATATTAAATGGTTATTTGAAATTGATACGGATAACGATGGAACAGCCGATTATTTTTATTCTACTCAAAACACCACATTTGAAGAACAAAATTATGATGCAAAAATACTTAATTTTAAAGGAATTACATTTAATAGAAATGTATCCGAGTACGGATTGTCCGTTCCTTCTAAATTAAATTTTTCAATATCAAATGTGGATAATTTGTTAAATGGTTCTGATTTTGAAGGGGCTTCAATTTTAGTAAGACTAATTGCCGGGGATGGTGAGAATGAAAGTGAGTTAATGAAATGGAATTTTAAAATTTCTCGGAGTCCGAGTGTTTATCAAAAAATTAATGTTGAAGCTCATGATTGGTTACAAGATTATTTAAAGGGGGATTACCCTAATACATCTTTAATTCAAAATTTATTTCCATCAAATGATCCTCAAAAAGATAATGTTTGTGTTCCGGTTATTTGGGGAACAGCATTTATTCCCGTTCGATCTGCTTATATAACTTCTTCAAGATTTTATGTTCTTGGTCCTTATACAGATACTAATTTTGGGGCCGAAAAATTAACAAATATCGGATTTGAAATCCCTGGTGTTGGGGGGGATGACGTTTTTGAAACATGGGAAGAAACAAAGGGGTCCGGTACAATTGCAGAGGAATCAACAATTGTATATGGGGATTATTCCGCTTGTAAAATGACTGCGGGTGTTTCTGATGATTGTATAATCACACAAGATATATCAGTTACTGCTGGTAAATTATATAAATTAACAATTTGGACACGGGGAGATGGAACAAATGCCGGTCGATATTATCTTTATGATGTATCGAATAGTACTGTAATTACTGCTGCTACTTCAACGGGGGTAACAGGAACAAGTTATACAAAAGTGGAAATTTGGTTTACTGCTCCTTATGATTGTTCCTCTGTTAGATTACAATTACAGCCTCCAGAAACCCCTGGTGGAATTTGTTATTATGATGATATTTCAATAAAGGAAATAACTGATTATTCAATTACAAAAGTAAAATCACCGAGAGAATTTGGAAGTCAATCAGCATGGACATCCTTTTTTAAATATTATAGAAAAGTAGGATCGGACGGAAATCCATATATTTGTGCGGAATTTATAATTGCTGATTCTGATCTTGACGGTGTAAATGATGCAAATGGATTATTTAGAAATGGTGAAAAATTTCTTGATGTTCCTTGTAAATATTCATATATGTCAACTTCAGGATTTACAAATGCTGCTGATCTGATTGAATATATCCTTCTTGATATGGGTATCCCGTCAACTAAAATTGATGATGTCTCCCTTGCCGTTGTTAAATCAACTTATACAAGTTGGAGTTTAACATTAAATGGCGGAATTTGGTTTAAAATAAATAAAAGAAAATTCCTTGCAAAACTTCTTACCATGATGCATTTAGAATTGATTGTAAGGGATAAAATTTATTTTAAGATTCATACAAAAGTAAGTCAAGACACGATTGATAATAGTTTGATAATTAAAAATAATGAAATTGGTGAAGGCACTTTTGGTGTATCTATTATCAATCAAAATGAGTATAAAGATAGTGGTTTTTCTGCATATCAAGAAGAAGATAATTGTATTGATTCATTAATCAAAATTTTGATTCCTGCAAAAACAACTACGAATAATATTAGCAGTACTATAATTGATACCGATTATATCCAAAATAGTCAACACGCACAAATAATTACTAAAATGGCCCTGCAAAGAAGATTACTCGGGGATAAAAAAATTAAATTTGACGGGAGCACTACATTAATTGGATTGGAAGTTGATGATGTTATTACAATTAATGGAGATAATTATGATTCTGAGGGAAGCACTTATAATATTTTAATTGATGAAATAACATTAAATAAGGATCTCAGTATTTCAATTTCTGGGACCAGATTTTCAGAATCATTGGATGACTGGGAGGATCTTTCTTTTGATTCTGTTGTTATTGCTTCTGATGATAGTACCGGAACATATCAAATTGTTGTAAGTGGACCCAGTAGTGTTGGCCCTACTGGAACAACCGTTCCAAATAGGGTCCCCGGACGATTAACCATTGGAAATGATACAACAAATATTATAATTGATCCTGATAAATCAGGTGATCGGGTAATTTATTCTGGAAAAACTGATTTTGGAACGGATGGTAGCGGATTTATAATTGGTGTTGATTTTTCTGATTCCAATAAAGTAAAAATGTACCTTGGCGATTCCACTAATTATTTATATTGGAATGGGACAAATCTTATAATAAGTGGGGATATATCAGCTACTACAGGAACGGTGGGGGGATTTACAATTGCTGCCACCACACTAACAGCAACAAATCTTATATTAGATTCTGCTAATCAAAAAATAAGTCTTGGTTCTGGTAATGACATTATCATTCTTGATGCGGCGGATGGGACATATAGATTAGCTATTGGAAATTCCACATATGCAGATGCTCCATTTAGTATTACAAAAGCCGGAGCAATAAAGGCCATATCGGGCACTCTCGGAGGATTTACCCTTGCTGCCACTACATTAAGTGCCGATTCTGGAAGTTTTACATTAAATAGTTCTGTTCCTTCTATTGCATTTGGAGCAGCTTCTGATTATTTAACAGGTATTGGAATATGGCAGGGGAAACATGATTCTGTTTATAAAATGCATATGGGGGACCCTGCCGGGGACCATATAAAATGGGATGGCTCCAATTTATATGTTACCGGTATGTTTATCGGATCAAGTGAAATTGGAACAACGATATCCAATACATTTGAAATAAATTCTGATAATACAGATACCAATGTTCAATTGATATTTGGCAGAACAACGGGTGGGGATGCTACAATACAGTGGAATGGAACAAATATAACTCTTGATAAACAGACAATTGCTGATAATACAATATTGACAGTTGATCAGGCAGATGCTGCTGATAACGATTTTGCTAAATTCACTGCAAATGGGATTGAGGGAAGAAGTTATGCGGAAGTTAAACAGGATTTGGATCTTGAAATAGGGACCGATCTTGTTGCCTTATCTACTTTTAACGCTCATAAAGATCGCCATGACCCCAATGATGGGGCAGATGCCCTTGATACAGCAGCAGCAGCAGAAATAAGTGCTGTAGTGGCAGCAGGAACAGGAACGTCCCATTCTTTTTCAAGAGCTGATCATATTCATGCTATTAATCATGGAATAACTGATAATCATATAGTTACGGTGGATCATGCAAGTGCAGCAGATAATGATTATGCCAAATTCACTGCAAGTGGGATTGAGGGAAGAAGTTATGCAGAGGTCCTTGCTGATCTATCAGCACAAGCAGGGGCTACATTTAGTTTTAATGGACAAGATGTGTCTTTAGGAAGTCTTACAATTGGAAATGGGGCAAGTATTGGAAGTGCGGGGGATATTACATTATCTCCAACTGGGGATATTCTTTTAAATCCAACGGGAAATGATGTATATCCTACTAATAATTATGATATAAATCTTGGACTTCTTACTAAAAAATTTTTAACCCTTCATGCCGCTGAATTATGGGTTGAAACCCTTGTGGTACAAGATACAATGGCAACCATTGGTGGACGGATAATTGTTGCTCCCTGCACAGAATTAACAAGTGACTTGACAGATGATGCTACCACTATTTATGTTAAACATAATAATTTAGCAAATGGGGATAGAATATACCTTGAGAGTAATGGAAAAGTTGAATTTATGGCTATAACTGGGGCACCGGGAGGGGCAGGTCCATATAGCCATACCGTTACAAGGAATCTTGATGGTTCAGGGGCAAATGTTTGGTATGCGGGGGATGCGGTATTAAATACAGGTACAACCGGTGACGGGTTTATTGATATATATTCAAATAGAGGAATTAAAGAAGCCTCTGATTATGGTCCCACAATAGTTGGTAATGTTAGAAATTCGGCAACATATAGTGATTATACCGAATGTTGGGCAATTGGCAACTTAAATGGTATTTATGGATATTCAACGGATACTTATGGTGCAGCATTTGGAAAATATTCTGCGGCAAATTATATTACAATTGATTCAACTAATGGGGTTAGGTTTTTAGATGCAGATGACGTGATACGTGCTCAATTATCAAGTAGCACATGGACATTAGGATATACAACCAGTGAACATGTGTCGATTAGTAGCACGGCAATACAATTTAAAGACGGATCAAGTGTATATACTGATTTAACAGCAGGGGTTTTGAAGTTAGGTTTAGAATCAGGGGGGGAATATGTATCAATTTCTTCAAGTGGTGTTCTTGGATATGGAAATGCTGTTAAATTACTTGAAATAAAATCAGATGGGATTGCTTATCTCGGGGATCAATCGAATGAACATATTAAATTATCTACTTCAGGGTTACAAGTGTATGATGGGGCAACGTTATATGCTACATATGGGGCTACGACTACAATTGGGTTAACTGCTTCGGAACATTTAAATATAACATCCGCTTCAGTACAAATAAAAGATGGATCAAGTGTTTACACGGATCTTACCGCTGGCGTATTAAAACTTGGTCTTGAATCAGGGGGGGAATATGTATCAATTTCTTCAAGTGGGGTCCTTATGTATGGAGGCGCCGTTGCCCATTTAAGTTTATCAAGTGCCGGTGCTTTTTGGGCGGGAGACACGTCTTCAAGTGAAAGAATTGAATGGAATAGCTCGGATGGATTGTTTATTACTAATGCTTCTAATGTAAAAGTATTTAAAGTAAACACAACAGGGGATGCTTCTTTATTGGGGTCTTTAAAATTAGGTGACGGAACAACCACTTCTGGAACGATTACTTTATCCATTGCAGATGGACAGGGGGATTGTTATATAGCGACCGGTAAAACCGATTTTACTAATACTGATACTGGATTCATCTTAGGAATTGATGATAGTGATTCCAATAAAGCAAAATTTTTTATTGGAAATTCTACAGATTATTTAAATTGGAACGGATCAAAATTAACTATAACTCTGGCAGAGGCAGATTCAATTGTTCTTAATGCTGGTGGAAATATAAAATTGGTTAGTGTGGCAGGGGATTCCGGTAAATTATCCTTGGATTCTGGGAATTGTGTGACTGAGATTGGTTCAGAATACACTGGTTATCATTATTGGGGTCCAACAACTGATCCCGCTGTTCAAAAGGCATCTCTTAGAATTGGTTTCAACCCCATAGCTGAGTATTATTGTGAAAGTGTTCGTTTAGAGACCGGAGGTACTACGGGGGCCATTACATTCTATGTATATAATACTGCTAATTCACATGTACAGCAAAGAATGTATATATCAAGTGGACGCCCATATATAGAATTTCAAGTCAGGGATCTTGCAACTTCCAAAAACATTGAAATAAGTTATGATAATGGTGTATATAATCCACGCTTAATTCCAAGTGAGGATTCAGAATGGGATCTCGGGGTAACTGCAAATCGTTGGTTAAATTTATATGTAGATAATGTTACTATAACTGATACAATCACAGTTGGTGGTGATGCTATCGCAAAAATTAAAACCGGTTCATATACGGGTGATGGGGCAACATCAAAGGCAATTACCGGAGTAGGGTTTACTCCTAAATATGTTAAAATATGGGCGATTCTTGTTTCTGGTGCTCGTGAAGGTCCTTGTATTGAAACTACTACTGAAATAAAAGCAAGGGATGCAGATGGGGGGGCTTATTTTAGTGATACATATGTAACCAGTGGTGGACAATATTTTAGAGATAATTCTATTATTACCTTAGGTACAGATGGTTTTACCGTTGATGATGCTGGATCTGATTTACATCCTAATAAAAACGGAACAACATATGATTATATTTGTTTTGGTTAATATTATGTATATTATAATAGAAAGGAGAAGAATTTTTTATTTTTAATTTAATTTAATTTCTTAAAAAAGGGGAGATATATGTTTATTGTAAAAAATGTCAATTTAAATTCAAAAACAGATTTAGTTATTAATAAACTTACCGGATGTATTCAATTTGATGTTCCACTTATTTTCAAAATCGTAAAATTTAAAAAAGAATATGATCGAGTAATGTCTATAGTTAATGATACACAGAAAAAAATAATCGAAAAATATTGTGATAAAGATGAAAAGGGGAATCCTAAGGTTAATAATGGAAATTATACTTTTACAAATTCCGTTACTGAATTTTCAAATGATATGAGTGAATTTATTAAACAGGAAAGCGAATTTAATATAGATAAATTATGCATTAAATTAAAGGACGTTCCAAAAGAGTTATTTTCAGCACAGGATTTGATTATACTTGAAAATTTTATTGATTTTAGTGAATAATAGGAGCATAATATGTATTTCTCATTAAAAAGGGTTGCCGAAAATGAACATGGAACGTTTGGGGTGCTTTTAAAAGAAGGAATTACCCCTGTTATGCTTACATTAGAAGATAAATGGAAAAATAATAATCCAAATATATCATGTATACCAACGGGTACTTATCAATGTAAAAGAATTGTATCCCCTAAATTTGGAGACGTATTTGAAATATTAAATGTCCCGAATAGGGGACATATATTATTTCATACCGGGAATGTTGAAGATGATACTCATGGTTGTATTTTATTGGGATCAGGATTTGGACAGTTAAATGGGAAAACATCATTAGAAGAATCAAAGAAAGCATTCAATGAATTTATGGGGTATTTAAATAATCTTGATCATTTTCTTTTAATCATTATTGATAAGAGGTAAATATGAATTTATTTGGTTTAATTGGAGGGGCAGTTAAAGGATTAATTTCCCCGATTTCCACAGTAACGGGGTTAGTATCAGGTAATGGTCAGGGAATGGATATTGCCAATAAAACTGTTGATGGAATTATCAACGGAATTGATAAAATGTCTTTTACACAAGAGGAGAAATTTGAAGCATGGAAAGACATTGCTCAAGTGCATTTGGCTGTTATGAAAGAGGCAGCGGCAGAGTCAACCACAAAAAGTATGACACGTAGATTTTTAGCATTGATTTTGATTGGTAATTATGTATTTCTTTCAGATATAGCAGCATTTGGATGGTTATATAAACCTTCATGGAGCATGTACGTTTTGGAGATTTGTAATAATACCATTCTCGGAAAACTTACCCTTTGGTTTGGAATATTTTATGTGGGATATTATGGTGTTTCAAACATTATCGATCATGTGAAGAAATAACCTTTCTCCCCAAACCATTCCTAAAAAGGGAATGGGAAGCCCATTTGTTTTATGCAAATGGGCTTTTTTATAAATACCTGATTTTGATCATTACAAATAAAATAAAAAATAAAAAGAATACTTTTAAAAAACTATTCATTACCTTTTTCCTTTCTAAGATGTTATTAAATGATGTTTTTTCGCATAGCATTCCATCGCCATTTTGAAATAACTTTTAAATTCAATATCAGTCATATTATGTTTCATTCGATTGATCCCTGCATCTACCCATTGTAAATTGTTAATATCGTTGCTACCGCCTTTACTACGGGGTAAAATATGATCGAGATGCATGTTCTTTTCATTTAATGGACGCCGTGAATAAACACATTTAATCCCTTGATCCTTTAGCTTTTGTAACAATTGAACAGCTAAAAGATCCTTGTCACATCCTTTAAAACACTTACCATAAAGTCTTCCCTTTATCAAGCGAAGCATTTTTTGTTCGTCAATAATGGAAGGGGCCTCATCTTTTCCATAACAAAAATAAGCGAGTTCTTTCAAATAAATTTCAAACTCGTCATTAGTCATGCCATTTTTCATGTAATTGACATATCGATCTATCCACTGTAAATTCAAAGTAACATTTTGACCGCCCTTACATCGGGGTTCCTTATGATCAAGTGAGGCATTTATCCCCAATATCAATGGAATGCCCATAGACCTACATGTAGAATCATCTTTGAATTCCTGTATTAATTCATCGATTGAAACCAATGAAATATCACCATGGCAATTATTATCATCTATACAAACATTATACACTTGATGTTCAACATAATGAAATTTACACAATCCCCGTCCGATTGCAGGTTGCCCGCATCGGGTTCCATTTACTTTTTTAAAGCAAATTTTATATTTTTTACGTTTTTTAATGGTTTTTTTAGTAAATTCATTATTTTTAGTTGCACATTCAATGCAATAAAGTTTATTCCCTTCTGCAATTGGGTTTTTGCCACACCATGTGCAAATTCCCATAGCTTTTAATTTGTTTTGAATTTTTTTAACAGATTTATTATGTTTGGCTACATGATCTTTACAATACTGTTTATTCCCTTCTGCTAAAGGATTATTACAATCACGGCATTTTCTTTGAGCATTACGGGCATCACCACGTTTTTTACCGGTCTCATTATGTTTGCTCGAATGAAACACACAATAGAATTTTCCTTCTACGGCGGGTTCTTTACATTTGCCCCAAGTGCAAATTCCCAATGCGATTTTTGTTTCACGTTTTTTCTTTAATTCTTCCCTATGTGTTTCACGAAATTTTCTATTGGCCTCCTTACCTTTGATCAAATGAAATGTACAACAGGTTTTCCCTTCTACGGCGGGTTCTTTACATTTGCCCCAAGTGCAAATTCCCAATGCAATTTTTGTTTCACGTTCTTTCTTTCTTTCTTCACTATGGGACGCATTATACTCCCGATGATATTCCTTTTTTTCTTCCTTTGTCATTGCCATTTGCCGTTTTCCTTTATCAAGTATCCCCTGCACACATAAAAAAACCCCTGTAATTCCTCAATTAACCAGGGGCATTTATATTTGTTTATTCTCTAAAACCTACTCTCATTAACCTTGTTCTTCAACCTTTTCAAAGGTTCCTTACACCTTCATTAGGTATTCACGAAAATTCCTTTTCATGTATCCGGATATTGCCGGTGGACTCACGCCTATTTCATGGGCAAATGCCGTCTGTTTGAATGTCCCCGCATCAATCCGCCTTTTGATCTCATCATGATACCCCGGGATGATGTTCCTGCGCCCACGCTTCACAGGGACCTTTTCAGGGGGGATAACATCAATGGGCACCTCTACAGGGGCATCTGTGGGGGGCTCAGGGACATCCATAGGAGCGTTCACAGGGACATCCATAGGGGCCTTCACAGGGGTCCCCTCTTCTTCTTCATCGGGTGGTTCAGGCACCCGTACACCCTGACAAGCTGGGCAAACGTACCATTGTCCGAAAAGTACCGGCCCCTTGGTCGTGTCTTTCGTTTCAGGCGCCCACTTGTTACCGCACAAAAGGCACTCAAGACGCTTCGGTTCGTTTGTGAAGATACTGACGTTTACTGCACTTAGTTCTGATTTCCTGAATCTCATCGGCTTTCTCCTTTGTTAAAGGTTGCTGTTTTCCCTCTCTATTATATATATCGGCATATATTACTTTTTTGATCGGTTAATTTAAGGTTAAGGCATCATAATAACGATCCCTAAAAGTAAACCCAAAATGAATATAAACCCTATGGCTAAAAATGTATTAAATTCATCCATATCCATGTTCCTTATGTTTGGGTTAACAAAAAATCAAAATGGCAGCAATAAAAAAGGAAAATAAACATGTCCCCATCATAATTTTTTCGTATCCGTTGTAAAGCACCATGTTTCATTTTTCCCCTGTATTAAAAGTTTTTATTCAAAAACCTCTCTCATTAACCTTATATCAATTCAATTATTGTGATATTGCTGATAATTCAGCTACTGCATTTTTCGTTTCCCATGCTTCAATCCGTTTCCAAAGGACATCTGAAACTGATATTGAATCGGATGCCGTTTTCCCGGTTCTTACTGCCCCTGAATGTCCAATGAAATAAAGTTTATTTGATGATGGGGTTAAAAATGTTCGGTACTTTTTTGACCGAGAAGAAATTTCCCTGAGACCCATTGCTGTAAAAAAATTCACTGCCCTTTGTTCCTTTGTTACTTTTGCCATTGTCTTTCTCCTGTGTTAAAGGTTTCTATTTTTTAATTAATATTTTGCCCCATAAAAATTGGCCTCTCGAACATCAGCCCCCTTAAGATTGGCCCTCCGAAGATCGGCCCCTGTAAGATCGGCCCCCTCAAGATCGGCCCCCTCAAGATCGGCCCTCCGAAGATCGGCCCCTCGAAGATCGGCCCTCTGAAGATCGGCCCCCTGAAGATCGGCCCCCTGAAGATCGGTCCCTCGAAGATCGGCCCTCTGAAGGGCGGCCCGCTTAAGATTGTCCCCCTTTACATTGTCCCCCTGTAGATCTGTTTTCTTT
>Ga0105101_10000005_pt1 | contig 100696 bp, 115 predicted proteins | sample PPLLak21cMay2015_2_FD_87037 | JGI IMG/M metagenome (GOLD analysis project Ga0105101, IMG submission 87037) | Freshwater sediment microbial communities from Prairie Pothole Lake near Jamestown, North Dakota, USA - PPLs Lake P8 Core (1) Depth... | ecosystem: Environmental > Aquatic > Freshwater... | reverse complement strand
GAGGTATAATCATTTTAGGCCACATACAAGCCTGAATGGAAAGGTCCCTGCAGATATTTATTTTGCGTTCGAGAAACTGTTTAATTAGGGGTAGGACATATGTCTATGGATTGCACAAGAAAAGAGCAAAAGCAAAGTTTATAAACTCTTATTTTAGTCTATTTTTAAGCTAAATGGTATAACTTACCATTCTAGTATCGCAAGATACGGCTTAATTATTCAAAATGCCAGTCTATGAAATACCTGCAGATTTATACAATAAAAAGCTAGCTGAAGCACTGAAAAAAAATCCGGAATTTAAAGTTCCTGAATGGGCCTTTTTTGTCAAGTCAGGGGGCTCTAAAGAAAGACCGCCTGTGGAAGAGGACTTCTGGTTTAAGAGGGCTGCGTCTATTTTAAGACAGATTTATATCCATGGGACAGTAGGGGTTGGAAGATTAAGAACTAGGTATGGCGGAAAGAAAAACAGGGGCATGAAACCTGAAGAGTTCAGAAAAGCGTCTGGAAAGATAATAAGAGTCATTTTACAGCAAGCTGAAAAAGCAGGGCTTGTTGAAAAAGTCAAAGATAAAAAATCCGGAAGAAAATTGACTGAAAAAGGAAAGGAATTTTTAGATTCAATTAAAGGAGAATAAAATGCCTAACTCAAGAAGAAAAAGATACCAGAAGAAAGTTAAGCTAGCCGTGCATGGAAGAAGGACCAAGTGGGCTCCTTTTTGGGCAGTAATTAAAAAATATGGGGCTGGAAAAAGGGTGCATCCTAGTCGAATGACCTCGGTAAGAAGAAACTGGAGGAGAAACAAACTAAAAATCAAGCCGAGAAAGCTTAGAAAGAGGCATCTAGGTTAAACATGGCAAAGGAAAAAGAACCTAAAATTGTGCTTGAAAGAGAATATACTATTCCCCTTAGAAGAGAGTGGCTAAAAGTTCCAGAATACAAAAGAGCAAACAAAGCAGTTAAAGCAATAAAGGAGTTCATGATAAGACATATGAAAGTTTATGATAGAGACTTGGATAAGGTAAAAATAGATAGAATACTCAACAATGAAATAAGGTTCAGAGGGATGAGGAAGCCGCCGATAAAAATCAAAGTCAAAGCAAAAAAATACGATGATGGAATTATAAGAGTAGAGCTTGCAGAAATTCCTGCTGCAATAAAGTACAAAATAGAAAGAGAAAAGAAACAGAAAGAAGCAGCAACTAAAGAAAAAGGGAAGAAGAAAGAAGAGAAAAAGGAAGAAAAGAAAGAAGAGGAAGAGACAAAAGAGAAGGAAGAAGATAAGAAAGAGAAAAAAGAATCGGTTGTTGAAGCTGGATTAATGCAGGCAAAGCAACAGGCAAAGCAGGCAGAGCATGTTGCAGGCAAACAAAAGCAGCCACAAGCCCACAGGATGGCCTTACAGAAGTAATAAGCAGGTTTTTAACCTTATATTTCTAATAATTTTTATGTTACAAGAATTAGAGAAAGAGTTAAATTTGCATGCAGACAAAGAAAGAGCAACACTCTGCCAGCGATATTTCAAGACAAGAAAAGGAGAGTATGCTGAAGGAGATATTTTCTTAGGTATAAATAACAAAGATCAAAGACAAATAGCTAAAAAATTCAAAGAGCTCAAAATAAGCGAGATCCAGAAACTCCTTAATTCTCCAATTCATGAAAAAAGACAGGTGGCTTTATTTGTTTTAGTGGAACAGTTTAGGAAAGCAGACAAAGAAAAAAATGAAGAAGGGAAAAAAGAGATATTTGAATTTTACCTTAACAATGCAAAGAGGATAAACAACTGGGATTTGGTGGACTTATCTGCTCCAAACATTATTGGGAGTTTTCTTTTGGACAAAAATAAAGATATTTTGTATAAATTGGCTGTTTCTGAAAATTTATGGGAAAGGAGAATTTCCATTATATCGACTGCTGCATTCATCAGGAACAAGGATTTTGAAGATACAATAAAAATCTCTGAAATTTTATTAAAAGATAAGCATGATCTAATACACAAGGCAGTTGGATGGATGCTAAGGGAAATTGGAAAAAGAGACGAAGAATGCTTAATAAAATTTTTAAATAGGAATTACAAACAGATGCCAAGAACTATGCTAAGATATGCTATTGAAAAATTTCCCGAGAATAAAAGAAAAGCTTATCTAGAAAGATGATTTACATCAATTGGCAAACCTGTACCTCTCAGCATTGATTTAAGTTTATTATGGTTAGCCTCAGCAACTGCTTCAAGAACTTGATCGGTTTTTTGTTGATAATCTGCAATTGTTTGTGCATCATTCACGCGAGCATTTTTGTACCACACTTCTATCTCCCCCCCTGAATAAACTCTTACGTCTGTGTCTCCAATAGAATATTTTAGTTTATTGTTATAGTGAGTAAATTTAACTCGGCTTAAATTTACGTGAACTCTATCTTCGCCTAAATTTACATCGTAACTATAGCCCTCACCATGGATAGATTTTACAAATGTCCTTGCTGAATCTTGGAGACTCTCTATCGTCTTATCCCTCGGGGTATCTGCTCTTTGTTTGCATCCGGTTGTTAATACCCCGCCTCCAAGTAAAAACCCTAAAGAATTTGCCAAAAACCTTCTTCTTGTTCCCATAATTAAAAATATAGATTTTAGTTTAAAAGCATTTATATAATCAGAAATATAGCTTCAGACATGAGCACGGAACATAAAATAAAAAACTATCAAGAAATAGAAAAAATAGCTGAAGAGCTAAAAAAATCTGGCAGAATAGTTGTTACAACTAACGGAAGCTTTGACATCCTACATTATGCCCATATAAAAATATTAGAAGAAGCTAAAAGCCAGGGGGATGTTTTGATTGCGCTGCTTAATTCCGATGACTCCATAAAGAGGTTTAAGGGGGAGGGCAGGCCAATTATTCCACAACAAGAAAGGGCAAGTATGCTGGCTGCATTAGATTGTGTGAATTATGTTGTAATTTTCAACGAAGATAAACCACTAAAGCTGCTGGAAATGATAAAGCCAAATGTTCATGTCAAGGGCGGTACATTTATTGAAGAAAGAATCAGAGAAGAAAAAGAGCTTCTTGCAAAGTGGGGCGGAGAATTTAAAAATTTTGAACTAGAAGAGGGATTTTCAACTACAAACATTATAAACAAAATTCTTGAAAAAAATGGATTTAGAAAAGATAAATAAAAATAAGAGTATTAAGGAGCTGCTAGATTTTTCTATTGTTAATATAGATAAACCTTCTGGACCTTCGAGCTTTCAGGTGGACGAATTTGTAAAGAAATGGCTTGGATTAAGTAAAACTTCGCATTTTGGGACACTTGATCCAAAAGTTTCGGGAGTTTTGCCAATAGCCCTAAACAGGGCATGCAAACTTTTAGGGTATTTTATAGGGCATGATAAGACTTATGTTGGAATTTTGCACACCCACAAAGATATAAAACAAAAACTCCTGCAGGAAACAATCGATAAAGAGTTTACAGGAAAAATAATGCAGCTGCCTCCTAGAAGATCTAAAGTTAAAAGGCAGGAAAGAGAAAGAGAAGTAAAAAAATTTGAAATTCTTGAGAAACAAGGTAAAGATATTTTATTTTTAACAGAAGTGCAGGCAGGCACCTATATAAGAAAATTAATTTCAGACTTGGGAGAAAAAATAGGGGGCGCACACATGACCGAGCTAAGAAGAATAAAGGCGGGAATTTTTTCTGAAGATGATAAAAATTTTGTTAACCTTTATGAACTTAAAGAGGCTATTGAAGATTATGAAAAGGGAAACGAGGAAAAATTAAGGGCAATTTTAATTCCAGCCGAGATTATCTCTGAAATTCTTCCTGTAATTCATGCTAAAAAAGAGGCTGTAACAAGCCTTCTAACGGGAAAGCCCATTTTTAAGAAAGATATTGAAGAAACAGAAGTCCCTGAAAAATTCTTGGTATTCTATGAAGATAACCTCATTGAAATAGCCAGAAGAACCAATGAAAAAGAAATAATAGCAAGGCCCGAGTTTGTTATGCAACCTATGAAAGAAAAAAGTTAACATACGACATTAAAAGATGTTTCTTGCCTAATTAAGAACATAATCTATAAGCAAGAAATTTGGGCAAAATCCTGCAAGGATTTTCCTTTTAATGTCTGTTATCAGCCCCGAGGCATCAGCCGAGAGCCTGCAAGGCGAGGTGCGACTGAAAGGAGCAAGTAGCGATGGCACAAATTTAAGGGAGGGGAAGGCAATGCGTTAATCAATAGAATAACAAACATCAAAACATGCAGTTCTTTGTTCTCCTGATTTTTGACAGCAATCGTGATAGCAATCATCTATACTTTTAAGTCCAGTATGAACTGGACGACCGGTTGGTTCCAAACATTTTTCTAATTTCTTATCATTAAAGTAATTTATTAAAATGACTACCACGATTGCAATTAGAATTAAAATTGCTAAAATAATTAGCATTGTTTTTAATTTGGTGTTCATATCAAAATTAGGTTTACCCTGTTTATAAATTATTCGATAAGTGCAATTTTAACTGAAGTTTAGCATTGCCTTCGGGTGGGGGTTGGATATAAGCCATCGCTATTGCTGATAACATACGACATTTACAGAAGTTTGCAATAGTATTTTGAAAGTTATATTAAAAAATGCAAATTTGGGTTGAGGACTTGCAAAGTCTGAACCTGTAAATGTCTGTTCAGGGATTTTTTCGTGAGAAAAAACACGAGTTGGCTACAAAAGCCCTCGTGAGTCACAGATGAGTGGATGGTGGGAAGTTCGTCTAAAACCCTATTAATTAGAGAAATCGCCCTTTTTTGCTTCTTTTTTCCTAAAAAAGAAGTCGGGGTTCCGTCCTTTTGCTTCTTTTTCTAAAAGAAGAATTTTTAAAGTCCTTCGTTCTTGGTATTTTTATGGTTTCGGATGATAAAAAAATAGAATTGGATGATAATACCATAACTATTAGGAGTATTACTATTGATGACACAAATACATCAAAAATACTCAGAGATATTGCAGAAAATAAAAGAGAAGATTTTATCAAAAAAGCCATAATAATCGGAGCGATAGGATTGAAAAATCTTTATCTTGCTGAAAATGTAGACTATATTGAGAAAGAATTTAAAGAACTTTTAAAAAATTCCGAATCTCAGTCTAAAGACCTTAGAAATGCTCTTGAAAGAGAATTCAGAGAACTTTTAAAAAATTCAGAGATTCAATCTAAAGATATAAAAAACGATTTAGAGAAAGAATTCAGAGACTTGCTTAAATCTTCTGAATCTCAGTCTAATACTCTTTTAAGAAGTTCTGAAAATCAAGCAAAGGATATTTGGACGAATTTTGAGAAAGGATTCAAGGAATTATTAAGAGATTCTGAAAATCAATCTAAAGATATTCAATTTATGATAGAAAAACAATTAGATGTAGAAAATAATCAAAGTTCTCTTGGTAAAATGAGATTGCTATTTGAAGACTATTTTGATAAAAAGAAAGGTAAAATTGGGGAATTGCTCAATCCGTTTGAAGAAAATTCTCCAATTAAAAAGTTAAAAGATGAAATTTTAGGTAAGATACAGGAATTAAGAGATGAAGTATTAAAAGAAAAATCTAAAGAAGAGATAATTGAAAAGACTTCTTTAAAGGGAGCCAATTTTGAAGAAGTTGTTCTTGAACAAACAGAAGACTTTTTATCCGAATACGAAGATAAATGTAATACTTGTGGAGAAATTTTAGGGAGAACAAATAAAATTGGGGATTTAATTGTAGATATTAATGGGGATGAAAACAAAAGAATTGTTATTGAATGTAAAGATAGCCTTTCTTACTCCCATAAAAAAACTATTGATGAAATAAATGATGCAATAGAAAATAGAAGTGCTAAGTTTGGGATATTCTTATTTAAGTCCCAATCCCAAATTCCATCAGCCCTGAAGCCAATGAAAATTACAAACAATTATATTGTAACTTCCTTTGATGATTATGGGCTCTATTTTGCCCTAAGAGTTGCAAGACTATTCATTGAAAAAAATAGTGAATCTAAAGAAGAAATCCCTATAGACAAAATCCAAAAAGTTGTTGAGGAGTTACAGATTAAATTATTGGACTTTAAGAATATTCAAACAAAATTAACCCAAATAGATAATGCTAGTTCTTATATTAGGGAAAATATAGACAGGTTAAAAAAAGACCTTGATGAAGGATTAAATTCGGTAAAAGAATTAATTTCGACATAAGCTAACAAATTGTCCGAAGGACGAAGGAACCCCAAATTAATATAGAAAAATTTGGGTGAGCGAAGCGAACCTTTTACCCTTTGTTATATGAAGTGCGAAGCATTTCATTCGTGTTCGTTTTGGTCGGGTAAAAGAAGTTTTTCTTCTGAAAATCCGCAGATTTTCAGCTATCTGTCCGCAGGACTAGGCGATTTCTCCTCTCTAGGGGCGGGTGGTCGGGGGTTTTAGACTCATCTGTGATTTCCTTGAACATTATGGATATAGAACTCTTTGTAGTTATATATCCATCAATAGAATACATAGTAACTTTTATAATCTCTTTCTTCCTTTAAACATTATGCAAAATCAAGACTTGCTGAAAAAACTCCAAGAGAATCTTCTCTTGAAGAATTATTCCAGAGAAACAATAAAAGGATACCTCTTACATGTTGAAAAATACCTTGAATTCTCAGAGCTTAAAGAAAAGGAGGTCAATCAACAAACTGCTAAAGAGTTTGTCTTGCTTCAATTAAATAAAAAAGACCCTGCAAGTGTCGGGCATGCTGTATTTGCATTAAAGTATTTCTTTAAAGAGATTCTTTGCCAAGAACTAAATATTCCTAACCCAAAGAGAAACAAGAAGATTCCGGAAATCTTGACAAAAGAAGAAGTAAAAAGAATGATTGAATTAACTGATAATATCAAACATAAGCTAATTCTGAAAGTATTATACGGATGCGGCTTAAGGGTAAGTGAAGTAATCAATCTAAAAAAAACAGACATAAACTTTCAAGAAAGCTTAATCCATATTAAATTGGCAAAAGGAAAAAGAGACAGATTTGTAAAAGTGCCTGAAAGCCTGAAGAAAGAGCTTGAGAGCTACTGCAATTTATTAAGTGAAGAGACTCTATTTCCTTCTAATCGCGGAGGAAAACTAACCAAGAAAACAATCGGGAAGATAGTAGATAATTCAGCAAAAAAAGCCCAAATCAAAAAAAGAGTTTATCCTCACTTGTTAAGGCACTCTTTTGCTACACATCTTCTTGAAAATGGAACAGATTTAAGAATAATCCAAAAATTATTGGGGCATTCTGATATAAAAACAACACAAATCTATACTCAAATATCGCAAGCATCAATAAAGAATATAAAAAGCCCTCTGGATTGTTTATAATATGAGAGAACTTATCTATTATTCAACAAAAGCGCGGACATCTGGGAATTTTGATTTAGATGACTTAATGGCTGCTGGAAGAATGGATATTGTTTGTAATGTCATAATTGCTGCTTTTTTCTTGTCGCATAAATTAAGAGAGGATGTTAAACTGCACCTTATTTTTACTGGGCCTCCAAATCCTCCGGTTCATTTGGAATTTGTGTCTAATCCTGAAATGCCTATTAGCAAGAAAGATGTTGGAGGACTGATTAAAAGAATGCTATATAAAGTGAGGCCAGGGCAGAAAAATGAAGTTTTCCCAGGATGTTTTGCTGAGAAAAAAGGCTTTTTTGAATTAATAAAAGAGCTGCAAAAAGAAGGGAAAGAAATCTATATTATGGATAAAAAAGGGAGGGATATAAGAAAGCTGGATAACGAGGAATTAAAAGAGGCTGTTTTTGTTATAGGAGATCATGAAGGCCTGCCTAAAAAAGAGGTTAAAAGGATAGAAAAAAGCGTTTCTGTTGGCAAGCAGACTTATTTTGCCAGTCAAACCATAACAATTATAAACAATGAACTCGATTATAGAATGTGCTGAAGTTTATTCTATTTGTTTAAATTTAGAAGCATACTTAAAATTTCCTGTTTCCCAAGGATTATAAGAATTACAAAAATCTATTCTTTCTCCTAAAGAAGGATGGCTTCCGCGAAATAATTGGTACAACAAACCTGGTCGCGGATTAATAAAGTTGTTATCATTAACCATTTTTGCAAAGGCAGTAGCACAATGATAATTATCCCTTGTCAACTCGATAGCAAAAGTATCTGCTTGGTGTTCTATATTCCTGCTGTATGCAAAAAGAAAAGGGGTAAAAATAAGGAAATAAAGGTTTAGGATAAGCAAAATCAAGGGCAGGGAAGCTATATCTGAAAGTTCTTTAAATCCAAATCTTTTTTTAAATCTCTTAATAATCTTATTTATGCTTAAATTCATCAAGAAAAGGGAAAGAATAATAAAAATCGGATAAATTATTATTATCTGAGTAACATGACCTAAGACGTAATGCCCGAGCTCATGAGCCACTATAAACAAAATTTCCTTTTCTTCTAGAGTGTTGATGGTAGTGTCCCATATAACAATTCTCTTGGAATTTAGAAAACCTGCAACATAGGCATTAATTGTATTTGTATCTACACTTTTATTAACTTGGAAGATGCTGCTTCCTTCTACTCCTGCCTGTTGTGCCAGGGAAGAAATTTTTGCTTCTAGAGTTTGATTACTCATTGGGCCAAAATCATTGTAAAGGGGAGCTATCCAAAGAGGCTCTATTAACATCATGAAAATAATAAGGGGAATTGAAAGAATGCCCATGTAGAGCCACCATCTCTTCGGGCTTTTTTTGACGAGAAGATAAAAAATGCAGGCAACAAACCCTCCGCTTATTATGCTTATTATTAGAGAAATTATACTATCTGAAACCCATTTTATAAATGTCTGATCAGAAAGGCCATAGGCGTGTTCTCGGATAAAACTGGAATAGAAACTCAAAGGCAAGAATATCAAGAAGTCAATTAAGGAGAGAATTAAAAAATAAATTAAGATAGTAAACACCCAATTATTTTTTGCTGTTTTTTTTGAAAAATTCCTTATTTTTGCTGAAAAGCCAAAAAATAAAATAACTGAAAGCATTGCAAAACTAAGAATTGTGCCCATTATCCATAATACATTATCCCCGTTATAATAGTCTAGAGTTTTCTGGCTAGGCTCAGGAACTGGAACAGCTTCGCTGGATGAGCTGTAGCTCGTTACTCCACGAACTGAAGCAATTGCGAATAGAATAAAAATTAGCAGAATTGCTAAACAAACAACTTTCCTCTTTTTCATAGAGGCATTAAATGCTTAATATTTATAACCTTTTGTATTAAATAACATTTATAAAATACCAAGACATAAGGAATATGTAAAAAAGCATAAAAAGAGGTAACGAAATAGTTTATGGCTAATTCATTTGCAAATGCCTTTAAAAAAATTATGGGCATAAAAAAAGAGGAAGAAGATAAGAAAGAAGTTAGGAAGATCCCTAAGAAAAAGATTAAAAGGAGTTCTAAGGAGTCAATCAAAAAAGCCAAAACTAAGGAAGTAAAGAAAAAATTAAACAGAAAAAACAAATCTAAAAAAAGTATTGAGAAAGAAAAAAAGAAAAAACTAAGAGCGTTAAGATTGGCTAATTTGGAAAAAGCGAGAGAGAAGAGAATGGAAGAAATAGAGAAAGGGAAGAAGAAAGAAGAGAAATTAAACAGATTAAGATTAAGGAATTTAAAAAAAGCAAGAAAGGAGAGAATGAAGGATATCAAAGAGGAAAAGGCGAAAGAAGAGAAGTTAAATGAGTTAAGAATAGAGAATTTAGAGAAAGGAAGAGAAAAGCGTATGAAAAAATTAGAGAGGGAAAAAAGGAAAGAGAAAAGGTTGAATAAATTAAGGCTGAAAAACTTGGAGATTGCAAGAGAGGAAAGAAGTAAACAAGTAGAGAAAGAGAGAGAGAAAGAAGAGAAATTAAACAGATTAAGGCTGAAAAACTTGAAAAAAGCAAGGGTCGAGAAAAAACGCCATCAAAAAGCAGAGGCTATTGGCTTGGTAGAACAGCAGTTTGTAAGCTATGAAGAATCTGTGCCTAAACTTCTTCACCTCGCTAATTTTGAGGACATCATCAAACATGAAAAGAAAATTATTCTCAAGCCAAATTTAACGATTGCAAAAGCTTTTCCTGTAACAACTGATCCCATGTTCGTTGAGCAGATTATAAAATATATTAGAAAGCACAATGAGAAGGCAGAGATAGTTATTGCAGAAGGTTCTGGAGGATGCGAGACAAAAGAGTGTTTCAAAAAACTGGGTTATGAACAATTGAGCGAAAAGTATCATGTTCCTCTGATTGATTTGAATGAAGCAGAAACCATAAAAAAACACAGCAAAAAGTTCAAAAAATATGTTTATATAGAATATCCTAAGGTTCTGTTAGACGGATTTTTAATTTCTCTTCCTGTATTAAAGGGGCATGTAACAGCAAAGGCGACTATTTCACTAAAGAATATGTTAGGATGCTTTCCTGCAAGGCACTATGGAGGGAATTGGAAAGTCGGAATGCATAAATGGCCAATTGAATACTCTATCCATGATATTTTGGTTTGCAAAATGCCAGATTATGCTATTTGTGATGCCTCTATTGCCTTGCTGGAGCACGAAATCAATGGCTATCCAAAAGAGATGAATTTACTTTTAGCAGGAAATCCGCTGGAAGTAGATAAAAAAGGCGCGCTGCTTTTAGGATACGACTGGAAAAGAGTCCCCCACCTGGCTTTGGCAGATGAGCTAGAGAGAAACGAATCAGGGAAAATACAAAAAATTTAAAAACTTAGTTTGTTTTGCATTCATACAATCAAATGAAAACACTTAAGGTTTTTATTTATGGAATTGTACAGGATGTTTCTTTTAGAGCATTTATTAAAGAGCATGCAGATAATTTAGGAGTTTATGGGTATGTTAAGAACCTAGATGACGGGAGAGTTGAAGCTGTTTTTGAAGGATATGACAATGAAGTTAATAAGATTCTAGAGCTGTGCAAAAAAGGCCCTTCTGGAAGCAGAGTTAAAGACATGGAAATAGAGAAAATGCCTAAACAAGGTTTTAATGACTTCAAAATCGTGAGATTTTGAGAGTCGTCAAAAATAATAAATTTTTGAGACTTCAGAATCGTGAGACTCTAATAGGATAATTATTTAAACTAAGTTTTTCTAAAATATTTATGGCGAGAGAAGAGGAAATTATAAAAGAGCGCTTGAAAAAAATCGAGGAATTTGTAAAAGCGGGAATCAATCCTTATCCTCATAAATTTGAAAAGAAAAATAGTGCAGGAGAGCTGCAAAAAGAGTATAAGAAAATAAAAAATGAGGAGTTTGGAAAAAAGGCGGTTGTTGCTGGCAGGATAATGGCCATTAGAAGTTTTGGCAAACTTGTTTTTATGAAGTTACAGGATGAAACGGGAGATATTCAGCTAGTATTTGTTCCTAAAAAAGGAAAAGAGAGTGAAGAGAAAGTAAAAAAGATAACTAAAACAGTAGATGTGGGTGATATTGTTGGATGTGAAGGAAAAGTTTTCAGGACAAAGAGAGGGGAACTTTCCATAATGGCTGAAGAAATAAAGATGCTGGCTAAATCTATTAAACCGCTTCCTGAAAAATGGCACGGATTGCAAGACAAGGAAGAGAGGTATAGAAAGAGATACTTAGACTTAATTATGAACCCGGGAGTAAGAAAAGTTTTTGAAAAAAGGACTGCGATAATAGAAGCAATCAGAGAGTTTATGAAGGAAAAAGGTTTTTCTGAAGTTGAAACCCCTTTTCTTAACACTCTTTATGGGGGCGCAACTGCGCGTCCATTTGAAACCAAGCTCAATGCACTAGACATGAAACTGTATCTAGCAATTTCTCCTGAATTATACCTTAAAAGACTTATCGTTGGCGGATATGAGAAAGTTTTCACAATATCCAGGAATTTCAGGAACGAAGGAATTGACCGGTGGCATAATCCTGAATTTTCGATGATGGAAATCTATCAGGCATACGCAGATTACAACGATATGATGAATCTTTTTGAAGAAATATACGAATATGTCTGCAAAAAAGTAAATGGAAGCACAAAAGTTGAATTCAGAGGCAAAACAATTGATTTCAAAAGGCCTTGGAAAAGAACGACAATGGCCCAAGCAATTAAAGAACACGGAAAAATTGATGTAACAAAAATGAGCGAGAAAGAAGTTTTGGAGCATGTCAAAAAAAACAAAATTGAGATAAAACAAGAAACCTGGGGCTGGGCAATTCAAGGAATGTTTGAGCATTATTGCGAGGACAAAATAGAACAGCCAACTTTTATTTTAGACCATCCCTTAGAAACAACTCCCTTATGCAAAACTCACAGAAATGGAAGCGTTTTCTGCCAATTAATTGAAAGATTCGAGCCTTTCTGCATGGGTACCGAACTTGGAAATGCGTATTCGGAACTAAACGACCCTATTTCACAGAGAAAGCTTCTAGAAGAGCAGCAAAAAATGCTTAGCAAAGGAAATTTAGAGGCTAATCCGCTTGATGAGGATTTTTTAAATGCAATTGAAATAGGCATGCCCCCTACAGGCGGGCTCGGTTTAGGCATTGACAGGATGATAATGCTGTTAACTGGGCAGGATTCCATTCGGGATGTTATTTTGTTCCCTTTTATGAAAGAAAAAGAATAAAATATGGGCTAATAAAGTTTATATATTCTAAATAAGTCTTTTAATTATGGTAAATTTGATTATAAAGAGCAACATAAGAGAGGCAATAAAAGAAAAGATACCCAATGTTTCCAGCGAAGTGCCAGAAGCCTTGAATGAAAAGGTAAAGGAACTTCTGAACAAGGCAGCCGATAGGGCGCTTGCTAATGGAAGAAGGACTCTCCATGCTCGCGATTTGTAAATCCAAACAAAATGGCACGAACAAAGTTTCCCGTACTTGCTGTGTTACTGCTTATCTTTGCAATAGTATGGCTTTTAAGTGACTTAGGATATTTAATAATAAATATTCCTTGGATTCCAGTTATTTTGGCAGTCATTGCAATAGGCATGATAATAAACAGGTACAACAGATAAGTTGGCGAACAACAATCTTTATAAAGGCGGATAGTTTTTAGACATTATTAAAAGAGATGAGAGTATGAGAATGATTGATTTAAAAGAGAAGCCGAAAAATCCGACAATAATCGAAGGATTTCCGGGTTTTGGATTTGTAAGCACGATAGTAACAGAGTTCTTAATCAAACATCTTAATGCAAAAAGAATTGGAAGCATATACTCAACAAAGTTAAAGCCAATGGTAGCTATTCACAATTCTGAAATAATTGACCCTTTAGAAGTTTATTACGATAAGAAGCATAATATTGTAATTCTTAGAGCGCTAGCAAATGTCAACGGAGCAGAATGGGACATAGCCACAATACTTATTGATTTAGCTAAAAAACTAAAAGCCAAAGAGGTCATAGGGATTGAAGGGGTTGCAAGCGACAGCACAGATGCAAAAACAAAAGCCTACTATTTTACTAATCTAAAAGGCAAGAAGTTTGACGGCATGAAGGTTGATAACTTTAAAAATGGAGTAGTAGTAGGGGTTACAGGAGTTTTATTGTTAAAAGAAAAGGAAATTCCATTAAGCTGTATTTTTGTTGAAGCTGACCCGACGCTCCCTGATTCAAGGGCGGCTGGAGAGGTTGTTAAGGTTCTTGACAGCTATCTCAGCTTGAAAGTAGATTATAAGCCATTAATAAAAGCTGCAGAGGAATTCGAAGGCAAATTAAAGCATTTAATGGGTGTTGCAAACAAAGCAGAGAAGAAAAAGCAGGAAAAAGAAATAGGGTATTTGGGATAAATTTTTAAATATATTTTTCTACTGAACTTTATGGGAAACAAAGAAAAAGGGGCAAATGCCGAAAGAGAGTTGTATCAGATGTTTGTTGACAATAATTTTAGGGCTGTTAGGGTAGCTGGCTCAGGAACAATGGAAAACGCAGACTGCGACTTAATAGCTGGAAACATTAAAGGAAATAGATATTGCATAGAAGCAAAATCAAGCAAAAAGGCAATCAAGTATATTACAAAAGATCAAATTGGTAGATTTGTTACTTTCTCTGAAATATTTAAGCTAAAGCCAGTAGTAGCTGTTCGTTTTAACAGGTTAGGCTGGTTTTTTATAAATCCTAAAGATTTAAAAGACAGCGGGAAAAATTGGGTAGTAGATTTAGAAATCTGCCAAAAAAAGGGCAAGAAATTCAGCCAGTTTTTCGGAGAGAAGATAAAAAAAGAAGCAGAAATGCAAAAGGATATTGTTTTAAAAGATGAAGAACTGCATGAATTGATTAAAGAAGATTATGAAACCGAAGAAATCTAATTACTTCTCTAAAGCCTTATATCTGATTCTTTAACTGTTTTGGAATGCTGGTCAAGTTCTCCTTTTTCCAGGCAGTCAAAACAAGTATGTATTGAATCTCCTTCTTTTACAATGCCGGTACCCCTACATTTGGGGCAATTTTTATCTGCCATTTTAATATATTTATGTAAAATTAAAGAAAACTGGTCTATTTATAGACTTGTATAGTCGCATAACTAAGTTTATATATAACTTATTCGTTTAATTAATATGTGGCACATTCCATCGGTTTATGAAAGAAAAGGAGAAAGGGCGCCTACAAGAGGGACAGATTTAACCAGACTCGGCGAGTTAGTGGATGAGAAAAAAAGAGCATACATTAGAAATGCTCCACTTAGAACGTTACCAGATACTACATTAGTACAAGATTCACCTTTAGAGACTGGAAAATTTCTTTTGATTAGAGCTATAACAAGCTTGCGGGAAGTTTTGATGGCTAATTATTTTCCTATTATTGATCCATATAATCGCTAATAATATTTAAAATGGTATGGTATGATCCCTTTGATCGGATAGAAAGAGCAAAAGGATATTTTTCTAGAGGAAAAACTCTAGAAATTGCAGGATTAGACGAGGGGTTAAGAGCATATCTAATGGGGCACAGAAAATTAATGAGAGATGTCTATGTAATGACTCATGACCCTGCACAAAGAGAAGCTAGAGATCTCAGAAGTTTAACAGCAAAGATTCAAGGAGTGATGGGGCTTTATGAAAGAAGCAGGAGGGGAAGAGCAGATAATCTAGTCCTTTGTGGATCAAGACTAAATAGACGCCCTACTTCTGTTAGTTAAATTTATATCTTCTTTTTCTTTATAGTTTTATGAGAGAAGCATTGTTTTACAAGAAGTTAAAAGATGGAAGTGTGCAATGCCAGTTATGCCCGCATTTTTGTGTTTTAAAAGAAAAGGAAAGGGGAAAATGCGGAGTAAGGGAGAATCGGGATGGAAAATTAGTAAGCTTAGCTTATGGTAGGCCTTGCTCGCTTGCAATTGACCCTATTGAAAAAAAGCCGTTTTATCATTTTCTTCCTGGAGAAGCTGCTTTAAGCCTTGCAACTGTTGGCTGCAATTTAAAATGCAAATTCTGTCAAAACAGCGAGATAAGCCAGGCAAGGCCAGAAGAAGTGCCTTTTAAAGAGATAAAGCCAGAAGAAATAGTCGAAATGGCTAAAAAGCAAGGAACAAAGATAATTGCCTATACTTATACTGAACCAACGATATTCTACGAGTATATGTTAGAAACAGCTAAACTAGCTAAAAAAGCTGGGATAAAAAATGTTATTGTAAGTAACGGATTCATAAATCCTGTGCCATTAAAAAAACTATGCAAGTATATTGATGGAGCAAATATTGATTTGAAAAGCATTGAAGATAAATTTTACAGAGAGGTTTGTGAAGCGAGGGTGAAGCCGATTCTTGAAACATTAAAAATACTAAAAAAAGAAAAAATCTGGACAGAAATTACTAATCTGATTATTCCAACTTTAAATGATTCTGAAGGAGGAATTAAAAAACTAGTTGAATGGGTTAAAGAAAATTTGGGCAAAGAAACTGTCTTGCATTTCACTGCATTTTATCCTTGTCATAAACTGCTAGGACTATCACCAACGCCTATTGAAACATTGAAAAAAGCAAGAAAAATAGCTTTAGACAGGGGAATAAAGTATGTCTATACTGGAAATTTGCCAGATGAGGAGGGAAATAACACTTTCTGCCCTAAATGCAACAAAATGCTGATACAGAGAAGATTATTTTCTATTACAGAAAATAATTTAAACAAAGGAAAATGTCCTAAATGTCATGAAAAAATTGATGGTGTTTGGAATTAGCCTGCTTTCAGTTATTTTACTTGCTAACTTCTCTTTTGCCATAAGAATTAATGAAGTAGAATCAAATCCAGAGGGTTCTGATGCGAAAAATGAGTGGGTAGAGCTGTATTCTGAAAGCGAGATTGATTTAAATGGATGGCAGATTGTCAATAGCGACCAACAAAGCAAAGAGCTAGAGGGGGTTTTTCAAGGATATTTTATAATAAATTTTAGCACTCAATGGCTAGACAACAGCGAGGAATCGCTAAGCCTCTATCACGGATCTGTATTAATGGACTCTGTAACTTCTTTGCAAGATAGCTATAATGATAACCGAACCTGGCAGTATTGTGATGGGGATTGGAGCTTCTTGGATTCTTCTAAAAACCAAAAAAATGATTGCGAAGAAGAAGAAAACAATAATAGTCAGGAAAACAATAATCAGGAAAACAATAACACTACAGAGCCAAAAAAAGGAAAAATTTCCGTAGAGCTAGAGAATACTGAGGAAGATATTCAAAACGGAGAGGATTTTGAGATAGACGCGCTGGCTTCTAATTTAGAAGATAAAGAATATGATATCCGGCTTTATGTTTATGATAAAGATGGGAATATAATCTCGGAGATATATGATGATAAAGAGGACAAATGGAAATCTGGAACTTACTTTGTAACTGAGTTTTTTCAAGGTCCTGGAAATCAAACAGAGACAGCTAAATTGAGGATTAGGGAAAATTACGCAGATTTTAAAGGGGAAGCCAGCATAAGAATAAGGATAAGGGCTACGGGAACTTCTCCTATAATCGCAGAAAGAGCGTATCCTATTGATATACTAGAAAAGAAAGAGGACTCTACTACAGAAGAAGAAAGTACAACTGATGAACAGGAATCTAAAGAAAACAACGAAGATAACCGCATAGAGCAAGAATCATCAGAGATCGCTGGAAATATAATTAAATTGGGCAACAGAGAGGCGGCAAAAGAGAAAGCAAATGAAACAATAGAAGAAGGAAAAATTTTATACGAATCCAGCAATGAAAAAATAAAAAAGTACTCCATGTATGGGCTTAATCTTGTTCTTGTAGTAATAATAGTCTTCTTACTAATAAGCTTTAAAAAGAAACAAAACCAAGACTAAAGATGGTTGAAATAAAGACTATCCTGATTTTTGAACTGCTTGGCAGACCTCCAGAACACTTAAAAGAAACTCTATCGGGATTAATTGATAAGGTTGCTAAAGATGAAGGGGTAAAAATTGTCGAGAGAAAGATAAGCGAGCCAAAGAAGGTTGAAAAGGCGCAGCAAGATTTGTACACTACTTTTGCTGAAGTGGGGGCAGATTTCCGCGATTTGAAAAGTTTAATGAGCGTTGCTTTTGCTTATATGCCCTCCCACATCGAAATTCTTTCCCCTGCAGAACTTAACATGAAAAATTTTGAGTTGAATAGTTTCATGAACGACCTAGTGCTAAAGATGCACCAATACGATGAATTAGCTAAAAGCCTAGTAATAGAAAGACATATACTTCAGAGCAAGCTTCAGGAAAAAATGAATGCAGAACAAAAAGATATGCCAACAGAGACAAAGGAAAAATCAACTGTGAAAAAAGGCAGAAAAAAGAAAAAATCAGCTTAGATTTTTGACAAAGTTCCTCGAACTTCGGTGCTGGGCGGAGGAGAAGAGGGTGGAGCCATTCTTTCTTGAAATTTCTGCTCTCTTTTTTTAAGAAAATCTGTAACGTGCATTTGTTTTTTCTTCATATATATTGAACCTCCTACTAAAGCACCAATTAAAACAACTATTAAGATTACTCCATAAATCCAAGAGCTGCCGCCATCTGAAGATTTAATGCAAAGCCCTAGGCAACAAGAACCTTCAGTGGAAGGGACCTCTGCAACGTTGCATTCTTCTTTTTCTAAACACTGAACTCCTTTTAATTCTGCGCAGCTTTTTTGTTCACCATAACCAGAAGAGCCGTTGCTCTTGTTTACAAAGGAAGTTATCTCAGAACGGTTTTCAGTTACCATTATCTTTAAATCCATCTCAGTTGTAAAGTTAGAAGAAGAGGCTATTATTTTTCCTGTAAAATTTCCGGTTTTCCCTGAGCTGAGTGTCAAATTGACGAATTGCTTTTCTCTTGATTCTAAAAGAGAGATATACCCGGGATTTAGTTCAACTGAAAAAGAAGAATTAGTGCTTAAGTTTATATTGGTTATGTTTTTAAACCCAAAATTAACAAGAGCTACAACAATAGAGAGCTTGCTGTCTTTTAAGATGGCTGTTTCAATCTCTAAGGGATTAAATCTAAAATCTGGCGCTTCTTCAATCAAATTGGATTGGTTTGGAAAAATGAGAACTGGGATGTTATAAGAAAGAAGGGAGATATTTGTTTCGGTATAGTTAGTAACATTGGATATTGAAAAGTAGATTTTTTTCTCTTTTTCTCCGGTCAAGTCTATTGTTTGCTTTCCCCCTAGGAAACTAACATCCAGAGACCTGCTTTCTTGAGATTCTACTATAATGTAAAAATCGTCTTTTGCAACAACAAAACCCGGATTTATTGTTAAATAGGATTCGTTGCCTTTTTGTATCCTAAAATCCTTAACTATATCCTTTTCAAGCACCATATCGTTTTCTTCGTATCTCACATCTTCTATAGCTATGGTATAATTGCCTTCTTTAGAAGGAAGCAAGGCATAAAGAAGATAGTTATCGCCCAGTTTTAATATATCATATTCTATAGGCACATTTCTTTCTCTGTAAAAATGAATGTTCTCTGGACCAAGGGCAGTAAGGAAATTCCCTTCAATTTCTGCCTGAAGGGTCTCAGATGGCTGATAAACCTCTTTGCTTAGCTTAATCTCTGCAGCAGAAGCTAAAGAAATTATTAATAGAAAAACTAAAATAAACGCAGCTCCTTCTTTTTTCATTAATACTAAATAGAAAGAAGATTAATAAATCTTTATGTTCTTCTGCTGGAATAATCCTGTTGGCTGTGAAGCCTTGCTCTTCCTTGGTACTTTCTTGTTTTTTCTTCATTCATGCTTCCTTTTGGAAGGGCTGTAATAACTTTAGAAGTCTGGTTGTTGATCACAACTTCAAAAACATCCCCGTCTAGATTTACTGTGCCTTTCGAAGTAGAATCTTCAAAACTTGCTTCTGCTGTAAAGTTGCCCTTAGAAATTTCCTGCTCTAATCTTCTTAAAAGACTATCGGAATGTTCTGCATTGTATCTTTCTTCAAGACGTTTGGAAGCATGACGTTTCATAAGCATTAAGAAGAAAAAGAGTTAATAAAGTTTTACTTGCTCATTGCCCTTAGTTTCTTTAGTGTTTCTTCGAGTTCTTTGTCTGTTTTTCCAGCAGGTTTTGCAGCTGGTTTGCCAACTGGCCTTCTAGGCTGAAGCTGCGGCATCGGCCTGCTTGGCTGCGGCCTTGGCGGCATTTGCTGGCCCGGCCTTGGGACTATCATGCGCTGCATAGGCCTTCCTGGAGCCTGTGGTGGAAGAGTTGGAGGGAATCTCCTTCCAGGAGGACCTGGTGGCGGAGCGCCTTTCCCGCGCTTCATTTTGTTCTGAATCTCAAAAATAAAGGCTCTTAACCTGTTCCTGAAAACGATTCCTAAGGCAACAAGTATTATTAATATTATTAACAACCATATCCACCAATAACTCGGCTTAGGAGGGCTATATTTGCAGCATATCTTGGTCGAACCTTCTTCACAATCCAAATTTACTTCTGTTTCATCTTCGTAACAGGAGCTTCTGCAGGTGTTATTGGCTTTTTCACACTCAGACTTTTCTGGCGGCTTTGGAACAGCACAAGTGCCTTTGCAGCATTTGGATGCAGAATCTGAGGCTGCTATGTAACTGCCAGAACATTTCTCATCTCCTTCGCAAATCTCCCCGCCTTTTTCAGTGCAGGTTTCTTCTGGAGGTTCTACTTTGCAGCAAACCTTTCCTGTGCTTGCCTTGCATGGGAGGTTGACTGTATCTGTAGACTCGCATTTTGTTTGAGCAACACAGAAATAATCGCTATCTTCACAATAATCTATTGGGCCGATACCTCCGCCTATATCTCTTGGCCAGGCAGCATAGAGTATAAAAGCTGTATCCCTTACACTGCTTCTCCAGCAGCCGTCATCTCCTTGCACCTCTAGAAGATACTCTTTCGCGGAAGTTAATTGTTCTGCATCAAGCCCCTTTAAAGAATGCATAGCAAGAGCAGTATCATAAAATTGGTTATAAGGAGAATCTGTTATTTTCCAGTATCTATTAGCCTGGAGCTCAATAATTTGAGAGAAAAATTCATCGTATTCTGTTAGAATGTACAAGAAGGCGGAAGGGAAATATTTTTCGTTTTCTTCAGCCATTGCAATTAAATAAGGAAGATAAGGTGAGACATCATGCCCGGTTTCTGCTAGAGCCATAGCTGCCCATAAACTGCCCTCGTAATTGCAACCTGTGCCGAAGCACAAAGCATTGACTTTTTCTTCTGTTTTGCCTTGAGAGGAACCAAAATTAGTTTTACTTGAAACATAAATTGTTGAGCCGGTTTTCTTCTTATATAACAAGGCAGTTACAAAGTCTTTATCACAGGAGATTGTAAAGTTATCTTCGTAACAATCCCCGTCTATTTTAAGCCAGTAACCTCCTGCATCTACAGAAAGGCAACTACCAGCTGAGCCGCTAATTTTTTTATCGCTTTTTACAGTTACTTCATAAGACTTGTCCTTATAAGATATAGAGCATTTGGTTTCTTCTGTGGAATCGATTTCCAGGTACCATATCAAATCCTTGGGAGTTTCTGCTTGCTCGATAAGCCAACTCTCTGCTTTATCTGTATCTCGACTGTTCCTCCTTAACGCTAAAACAGACAATGCAGTGTCTCTTACGTTACAGCCAGAATCGGGCCAACACTCTTCATCCTGGCTGCTTTCGACTAGTCCAGAAATACAACTTCCGGTAGCCATGGAAGTAAATGCTTTTTCCTCGACAGATAATTGGTCGCATTTATCCTTTACTAAATTGTTAAGGCAATCATAGGCTTTAGTTACTTTTGCATCCTCTGCTACGGCAAGACATGCTGATAAGACTAAGAATACCCCTAAGAATATTACAATACCTTCTTTTTTCATAGTTGGTTAAGGAAAATGCTATTTTTAATCCTTTCGTTTTGGTTTTGAATTGCCCTGCCCTTTTATCAACAGGAAATTTTTCTTTATTGCATAGTTAACAGGGTTTTTTATGTATCTACAGAATCCATCTGGCTTGCATACTGCCAGGTCTTTATAATGGGGCTTATCACAGTTGGGGGGGAGAACTGCTTTTTGCCTGCTGTGCCAATTTAGCTGGCTTCTTACGTAGCCTTCTTTCAGCGGCTTATAGTTAGTCTTATTCCACTCCTCAATTCTTTTTTCAATTTCCTCTGGGCTTAATTTCAGAGATTTGAAAAAATTAAAAAGGATGAAAAGAGCTCTTTTCCTCCCGTCTTGTTTCAATCCTTTTAGAATTTCAGTTATGCACGGAGGATACAAATTAGGGGTTAAGTCTTTTATAACTATCTCCTTAAAGTCTGCTGGTTCTGTCTTTTTCTTGGAATCCTGTTCTCTTTCTTTTTCTTTTCCCCAGTCAATCGCCTGAATCAATAACTCTCTTGCTTCTTCTTCCCTGGCATTTGGTAAAAAATCCTTGACAACCACTTTTAATGGATTAGCATCTTTAACCTGGAACTCTTTTATTTTTTTCTTGTCAATAACTACAGAGGAAAGAGAAGTTTTTTCGTGGAGGGAATTGTGCAACAAAATGCTGTTTCCCCCAACAAAATTTTCATCTTTTTCAACAGAGATATCATAAACATACTCTTTCCTTGATTTGACCTTCCTTATCGATTTTACTTCTAAAAAAGTAGAATCTCCTTCTATTAGTCTTAAAATCTTATTGTTTGGCCTTAAATTTCTGATAAACTTGGCGTTTCTTCTTAAAACCTTATTTTTTGCATACTGGTTTTTCCATCTTGAATCTCGTATAAATCTGTCTAAATTAAGTTCTTTAATTGGAAACCGGTTTACTAAAGATTCTTTAGATACCTTGGAGAATGAATCGAATCCTAGTTTTTTTACATCTTCTTTTCCTTGTACGATAACTACATAAGATCCATTTTTGCCTTTTGAAAATCTGGTGATTTTTCTCTTAGCTAAAGAGTATCCTATCCCAAGAGAACCCAATAAAAAGCATAAGTCCTCTTTCAATCTTTTGCTCACAGTAGACATAATTATTTTAGACCCTCTTTTTTCCAAATGCCCGTCTCCTTTTATGTAGGCATTTAAAAACTCTATTTTTAACGCTTCGCTTACGCCCCATACTATAGAGGGAACTCTTTTTGCCCTGGAAGTACTTCCACATTTAAATAATGACTTAATAACTAGGCTAAAGATAGTTGATTGAGTTACAATCTGGGTTGCTGTTTTATGCGGCTTTTCTATGCAGGGATTCAATCCAAGACGTTTAAGTATAACCATTGAGTCATTAATAAGTTCTTTTTCATGAGCCCCGAAAGAAAGGACTACTCTCCCTCGAGAATCGCAATTACCTTCTGAAGCGTAGTACCCCAAGAGCCTCATAAGAGATTTATCTATTTTCAAATTAGCGGCGAATCCCAAAGAGGCCCCTCCATGTTTAAGAAACTTAATCCTTGAATTCACAAAATGATTCTTAAAGCTTTTGTTTTTTTTGACCAGTAGCCCATAAATATCCAAGGGAAGAATGTTATAAACCTTCCAATTATAGGCGTTCCTTTGTTTTTTGTCCTGGATAGTCAGGGTGTTATAAACCTCGTCAAAAACGAGTTTATTAAAATTGTATACAAAAATGTTTTTCTGCGCTTTATCATCGAATACGCCTATAAACTCTTCTGGAAGACAAAGATTCTCCAGGTTGCTTTTTGGAAAGTTTAGTTTTCTTAAACAAACTAGATAGTCTTTCTTTTTTAATTCATTCCCTTTTATTAACTCTATTTTGCCTTTCCTGAGCACGAAAAGAGAATGCCCAGAAGTTACTTTGACTCTTCTCCCCGTCTCTAGCTCTACGGAATACAAATCTTCATCAATCTTATGGCGTATAACTTCTTTTATCTTATTAAACTTTGTTTTATTTTTTTTAATATTTAAAGAGAGAGTCTCATAGCCCAAATCTGAAATATCCTTAACCTGGAGTTCTTTTTTACCTGCAAAAAAACTATCTACAAAATTTCCAATCTCTAAGGAGAAGATCTTTTTCTTTCTTTTTACTAAAATCGGCTCACTAAAATCCACAGAATAAGGCATTCTGAATAAGTGGCGAGGAGAAACTAACACTACATCCACTCCCAATACCTTGAATAGGTCTATAGAAGACCTAAAGTTATCTGGGTTATGAACTGAGTCTATATTGCAATTTTTGCACTTGTAGAACTCTTTCCTAGTTTTCTCCACCATTTCTATCCTGCAATCAGGGCATTTCTTTTTTTTAGGCTCTCCAACCACTTCAGAAGATTCTTCCCTCTTGCATTTTGGGCAGAGCAGAACAACCCGTGAAAACTCTTCAGATATTTTTTTGCATTTCAAGCAGATTGTCCCTTTCTCTAGCTTAGAAGTGAACTTTGTTTCTTCTTTCTCCATCTCTTCCTGTAATATGGGCCTAGCCACTTCTGTCAAATATTGGCAGATTAATCTTGGGAACTTAGGAAACATATCTTTTGTCTTCTGTCCGTATACTTCTTTGGGAAAAGCACTCCATGGAACAATAATATGGAATCCTTTCCCCCCGCTGAACTTCACCCCCACACTCTCTATGCCATGAAACTCCATCGCCTTTATCAGCGAAGCTGCAGCCATCTTGCTGTATTCTAGGTATTTACAATCTATATCGATAAGAAGATCCCACCCCCCTCTTAAATCATTAAGCTGTTCTTCTGTCATTTCTGTTGAGATAGCTAATGGATCTTTCCAGAGCTCTTCTGAACAATGAAAAGAGGTTGCGCCTTTGCTAATCAAAGAGATTATATCGGACTCGTACTGAAAAGAATCTGGCCTTTTTCCAAAGCCCTCCATCATGTAACTGGGAACAGTTTCCCTGTTTTTAGAAAAGTTATAAAGTGCTTTTTTTATATCTGAACGTGAATAATAAGCAAAAGCGACGGCCCTTATTCGCTCCTCTTTTAAACTTTTTTCTTCCATTATTAATCTCCTTGAAGGAGTAGTAAATATTATATGCTTAACTTTAAATAATTAAGTATAATCCAGTATAACAATCTTTAAAAATTAATTTTAGATTATATAAGAAATTTAAAGAGATAAAAGAGAACATGCTACTTAAATTAGACGAACCCAAGATTTTATCAGATATAATATCTATAATATCCGAGTTGGTACTAGAAGTAAGAATAAAAGTTAATAAACAAGGGATGTCGATTGTGGCAATAGATCCTGCAAACGTAGCCCTCGTTTCTTTTAAACTGCCAAAAGAGGCTTTTTCTCAGCTAGAAGTGGAAGAAGAAGTGGTGGGTGTTAGCTTAGACAACTTAAAGTCTATACTAAAAAGGTCGCGGCCTGGAAGTTCGCTGATTTTTCAGACAGAGGATAACACTTTAAGAATAGAACTGCAGGACAAAATAAAAAGAGAGTTCAAGCTTAGCCTTATCGACATAGAAACAGAGGAAAAAACAATGCCTAACCTTGAGTTTGCCAGTAAGATAGAAATGCCCGGTATAGATCTGTCAGAATCTATAGAAGACTGCAGCATAGTGGCTGATGCTTGCACTTTCGTGGCAAAGTCCAACAAGTTCGCAATTGAGGCAAAAGGTTCCCTTAATTCTGCTAAATCAGAATTCTCCTCTGACGAAATAAAAATAGAAATAAAGCCAGGAGAAGAAAATACAGAAATCAGGGGAAGATACAGCCTGGAATACCTACAGAAGTTCATCAAAGCTTCAAAAATAACTGAGAAAGCGATAATTAACTTCTCTAACAACTATCCATTAAAACTGGAGTTTAAAACCCCTAGAATGGAGCTTGCTTTTGTCCTCGCACCAAGGGTAGAGACCGAGGATTAGCGATTTAGTCTAGCTGATTGTATTACTTGAGATCGCTAATCCGAGTAGAGGATTGATTTTTTCTTAAATTTTTATCCTAAATTTTTTCTCGAAAAATCCCCAAAAACCAAAACATTTATAAAGTATTATGAATAGTCATAGTTAAATACATTACAATAAACACTATATCATACGTTATAATAGACACTATAAAATACATTATAATAAACACTACAATAAACACTACAATAAACACTACAATAAACATCATATAACACGTTATATAAAACGTTATATAATACATTACAATAAACATCATTATAAACATAATATTATACTTATGAAAAGAGGTAAGTAAATACTTATGAATGTTCATAGCAAGAAGATATTTGATTTCTTAAAGAAAGAAAGAGTGATTACTAGCTCAGAGCTTGCAAAGTATCTCGGAGTGAGCTGGAATACTGCTGAAAAATACCTATTGGAAATGGTTATTGAAGGTTATATTGAAAAAATTAAAAAGGAGGGAGTGAATCTATGGGTAGAAAAGACGTGAATCTAGGAAAATGGGCTTATGTGACTGTTTTAGTGATTGCAGCAATACTGGTGATAACTGTTTTATGTAGTGTTGAAGCTGCAAATCCCGCGGGACCTGATACTCTGGAGGTTATAAGGAACGTAACAAAGAACACAACTACAACAAAAATGTTAAATGTTTCAGGAGGGAGGGTTGTTACTTTGGAGATCAATGCAACAGTCCAAGATGTCAGATGGAAGGCCTTTGTTGGAAACGTTAGTGGCAAGTTTACGTTGATGGACCCTGAAGGCGCTGTTGTCTTTGATTGGTCTATAGCTTCAATGACTGGAAGAATTTATGCCACAGCAAACTCTACTGCGCTATCCTGGAGCGGTGTTAATTGCTCCAATACAACAACTTTAGAAGCAGAGAATGTAAGAATGAACCACACTAGATCAGACGATAATATAACAAAAACATTTAATTTATCTGGGAATGGAACTCATGACGAATTTTATGTCGCAAACAGACAAATGCCTGCAAACACCTGCCCTACGTTGAATACTTACAATAACAGCCTTGCTCAAGACAGTATTTTTGAGGAAGTAGCTTTATACGACGGGAGCAACACAATTTATGCTGCGCTGCTAGAACAAGATATGACTGGTTATAATAACTACAAGTATGATTTTCAGATGATTGTGCCAGAAATAGGCTTATCAGATTTCAGTGGAGCCACGGCCTATTATATATATGTTGAAATTGGAACTTAAAATGGAACTTAAATCAAAAAATTCGAACTCGCGTTTGTATTTCAATACAAACAATAATTTACTTAAATACAAACGCTCGCAAGTAGCAATATTTATCATAATTGCAATACTATTAGTTGCGGCAATAGTAATTGTCTATCTGCTCTGGAAGCCCCCAACAACACGACCAGATGTTTCTGACCCTGAGTTGTATATAAAAGAATGCATGAAAGATAGCGTTAAAGAAGCTGTAAGTATTCTGCCAAAACAAGGAGGTTCTATCAAGCCGGAACTTACAATTATGTACAAAGGGGATAATTTTACTTATCTATGCTATAATCAAGGATTTTACAATCCCTGCATAAATCAGAGGCCCCTCTTAATAGAATACGAAGAAAAAGAGATAGGCGATTACATAGAAGAGGAGGTTAACAAGTGCTTCACTGACCTAAAAGATGGACTGGAGGGCAAGGGTTATGATGTTTATATGGGCGACATGAAGATTAAAACTGAACTTCAATCCAAAAGAGTGATTGTAGATGCAGAGAGAAAACTTACTATCACAAAAGGCGGAGCAACTAAAAGCTTCAATGGATTTGAAGTAAAAGTAGCAACTCCTTTGTACGAATTATCAGAGATTGCAATGGAAATTGTAAACCAAGAAGCACAATTCTGCAATTTTGAAAATCTTGGATTTATGATTATCTACCCTGCATATGACATAAGAAAAGACAACGTGGATGGGAGCCTTCTTTATAAAGTAAAAGAGTTGGAATCACAACAGGAATTTAAATTTGCTGTAAGAGGATGCGTAATGCCTGCTGGACTATGATAAACAAAGAAAAAATAATTGAGCTTAAAAAAGAGAATTTAATTAGTGAAAAAGGAGCATTAAGTTACTTGCAGATAATTATCTTAGTTATAGGCACGTTTGCTTTTGCTTATCTTATTGGTTCTGCATTCAAGGTAGTTTCTGCTCAGGAAGGGATAGAGATTAAGGGACTGGCTTGTTGCGAAAAAACAAAAGAAGGGGCTTACTGCCAATATAGCTTAGAAGAAAACTGCAATAAAGACTTTAAAGTTGCTCCAACCCAGTGTGAATATGTAGACTATTGCAAGCAGGGTTGCTGCTACAGCACAAAAACCGGGTGGTGCAACAAAGCAACTCCTCAATTGCTATGCAATGACAAATGGGTAGAAGACAAAGATTGCAATATTAAAGAATGTTCTAGAGGATGCTGTGTAATTGGAAGAAATGCTATATTCACAACAGAAAGGAATTGTGAGGTAAAAACCAGCTTTTTTGGCTTGGCTAAAGATTTCAGGCCCGAAGTCAAAACCGAGCTAGAGTGCATATTCTTAGCTGAAAAAGATGATGAGGGGGCGTGTGTTTATGGGGAAAGCTGCGTCATAGACACTCGAGAGAACTGTAAGAATAAAGGAGGGGATTTTAACAAAGGCAAATACTGCTCTGATGAATCTCTAGGCACAGAATGCAAGGCACATGAGAGAGCAGGATGTTTTGAGCAGAAAGTTTATTGGTATGATTCTTGCGGTAACAGAGAAGAGGTTAAAGAAGAGTGCTCAATATTTGCAGGAACAATGTGCGGATTAGTGGGAACAGAATACAAATGCAAAAGCCTTAGTTGTGGAGTTACAATAGATGGAAAGCAGGTTACAAAGAAAAACGGGGAGAGCTGGTGCGAATATGAAGGAACAATTGGGCAGGGAAGAGATGTTGCTGGAAGCAGGCATATAAGACATCTTTGTTTTATGGGAGAAGAAAGAATAGAGCCTTGCCAGGATTATAGAAATCAAATATGTGTCCAGTCAGACACACCTATAAATGACAGCAAAGAAGTTTTTACAGAAGCTGCCTGCAGGATAAACAACTGGAGAGTTTGCTTAAATTATAATACAGAAGGCGCGGAAAAAATGCAGGAAAAATGCAGTATAAATCCTGATTGTTTTGTAAAAGAGGTTATTGTTGATGAATATTTTAGATTCCCATTCTGTGCGCCCGAGTATCCTCCTGGATTTGACATGACAAGCGAAGTAGGCGGGAAGAGTGCAGAAGCTGTATGCGCCCTTGGAAATCAACAGTGCACTGTAACTTATGTAAAGGAAATTGATGGAGATTGGGATTGTATGGCTAATTGCAAATGCAAAGAAAAACATGACGGAATATTATTTACACAACAAATGAATGCACTATGTGCCTCCTTAGGAGATTGCGGAGCAAAAGCGAACATAGCCGGAGAAGTCACAGATGATGGATACTCTCTTGCAGGAGGACCTACCAGATTAACATCAGATGATTTGGCAGTATACAAAACCTTTGCCAAGACAATCCCTGGGCAAAAAGCCCAGCCTGGAAATTTCTCTTCTTTATTTATGTCAACTGCCATAGGAGGTTATGATTATGAAGCGGAAAATGGGGATTGGGCTGCTGGTGGGGCATTAGGCGGGGGGGCGTTGGGTTTTGCGGGAGTGGCGCTTGGTGCCTCAAGTTCTATAGGCAGCGCAGTAGCGGGATTGCCGATTATTGGAGAGGTTGTAAAGGGGGCTTTCAATATTTTGGGGATGTCTACCGTGGTTAAATCGGCATGGACTGGCCAAACAGCACTTACTTATGGTGGAACTTTTGGGAGTACGGGAGCATTTTTTAATGGTTTAGGTGCAGGGATTGGTGCAGCAGCAGGAAGCATGTTAGCTATGTATTTATTTGGAGACGATCTTCCTCCGGGAGCTGCGTTGTTTACTTCGATAGTATCTTCAACAGTCGGAACAATTGTTGCTCTTCAAACTACCGTCGTGTCTAGTACATCACAGATTGTTGCATTTGCACAACTAGCTTTCGCCGCATTTATCTGGGCATTTATTATAGCTATAATTATAATTGTTATATTAGAATTAATTGGTGTTGGAGACACCAAAGAGAAAGTTGTGACATTTAACTGCCTGCCTTGGCAGCCGCCTATTGGTGGAGAGAACTGTGAGAAGTGCAACGACATGGTTGGATGTTCTGACTATATGTGCAAATCACTTGGACAGCAGTGCGGCATTATCAATAAAGGGACAGAAAGCCAGAAATGTGTTAATATTGCTCCGCAAGATGCTTCATCTCCTAGGATAACTCCTTTGTATGGAACAATGACTGCTGGTTTTGAATACAGGAACGTTAAAGAAGGAGTTGGATTTGAACTCAAGGAAGTTGGTGGAGATTGTCTCCCTGAATTTACAAATGTGTTGTTTGGGATACAGACAGACAAGCCTGCGCAATGCATAATTGGAGGAAGCCCGCTCCAGACTTTTGACCAGATGAAAGAAAGTGGCGGTTATTTTGGAGGGAGCAACTTGTATCTAGAGAATCACACTAATATCCTGGCTATTCCTAGCCTAGAAGTGCTTGCAAGAGAATATAATCTTACACCAGTAGAAGTCAAGAAATTAGGGGAACTGAATCTTTATGTCAAGTGCAGAGGAGTCAATGGCAAAGAGAACGATGCAGCTTATGTAATTAAAAGCTGTGTTAAAGAAGGGCCTGACTTAACTAAACCTTACATAGCTCATGTGAGCCCTCCAAATCTCAGCTATATTGCAGTTAATGCTAGCAAGATAAATGCAACTTTCTATGTAAACGAGCCTGCTAATTGCAAGTATAGCTTAGGGGAGAGTACATATGAAAATATGGGGAACAGCATGGAGTGCAAAACAGGACTACAGGCAAGAGGCAAATATGGATGGCCGTGCAACACTAATCTGAATGTCTCCTCTGTTACTAAGTTTTATGTAAGATGCCAAGATGTAAGCACAAATAACAATACAATGACTGAAAGCTATATCTATGAATTGCAGAGAAGCGCATCAGAATTAAGAATAATACTTATTGACCCTGAAAATGGAGAGATTATAAGAGCACAAAGCGAGCCAACTAGTGTAAATTTAGAGGTCACTACAGCAGGAGGGGCAGAAGATGGGAAAGCAACATGCTATTATAAGTTTGCAAATGATTCATGGCCTATTAGATTCTTGGAAACCTATTCCAATAAACATAAACAGGTATTTAATTCATTAATGAGCGGGAATTTTGCACTCTGGGTTGAGTGTGAGGACATAGCTGGAAACAAGGCAGACAACTCTACCAGATTTACAGTTTATGTCGATGCCAGCGGGCCTGCAATTACAAGAGTTTATTATCAAAATGGGTTAAAAATAACGACAGATGAAGAGTCTACATGCGCATATTCTTTTGTTGATGACAAGTGCAGCTTTGATATTAAAAATATAACAGAGACAAGCAATGCAAAACTGATGACCGGGACAGGAAAAGAGCATACAACAGAGTGGCAGACTGAACAAACTTACTATATAAAATGTATGGACGAGTATGTAAATCAGCCTGGAAGATGCTCAATTGTTGTTCGGCCTTATAATCTTTTAAAAGGATAGAATGAATGAAAAAAAAGAATTGCACCTCGCCTTTTATCCTGACAAAAATTTAGCGAACAAAAAAGGACAGGTCGCAATATTCATCATAATTGGAATACTATTAGTGATAGCTGTGCTTCTAATTTTCGTTTTTTGGAAATGGCCTCAAACTGAGCGTCCTTCTCCTTTAGAGCCCTCGACTTATATAAGTTCTTGCGTGAAAGACAGTGCCAAAAAAGCAATTCCGATTATATTAGAAAATGGGGGCAGCATTGAGCCTAAAACAGGGATTTCTTACAGAAGTAAAAACTTTGTTTATCTATGCTATAACGTCAATTATTATGAAACTTGCGTAAATCAGCAGCCAATGCTAATAGAACATATAGAACAAGAGATAACTAATTACATTGAACCAGACGTTAAAGATTGCTTTTCCCGTCTTCAAGAACAACTGGAAAGCAAAGATTATCAAGTTTCGCTTGGACAGCTTAAAATTGAAACTGAATTACAGCCCAATAGGATACTTATAACTACGAAAAGAAAAATTACTATTTCAAGAGGAGAAGATACTAAAAGCTTCACTGAAATTGAAACAAAATTTCCTACTTCACTTTACGATTTAGGCGAGATTGCAACGGAGATTGTAAATCAAGAAGCTGCTTATTGCGATTTTGACACGCTTGTGTATATGACGATGCATCCGGAATATGATATAAGAAAAAAGGTTGTGGATGATTCTAATCTCTATACCTTAAAGGACCTCGAGAGTGGGGAGGAATTTAAATTTGCTGTAAGGGGGTGCGTTATGCCTCCAGGATTCTAAAATGATAAATAAAGGCAGTCTAATAAGCAAAAAAGGGGCATTGAGTTACCTACAAATAATTATCTTAGTTATGGAAATATTTGCTTTTGCTTATCTTATATCCCCTGAATTACAGATTGTTTCTGCACAGGAATCATCAAAAGGATGTTGTGAAAAAACCTCGAATGGAAATGTATGCCAAGAGGTTCCAGAAGGAGAATGTAATTCTTCCTGGACGCCTTCAAGCTGCAGTGAAGTTGATTATTGCAAAAAAGGGTGCTGTTACAGCAAAAAAACAGGGGCGTGTAATAAAGCAACCCCGAATATTTTATGCCAAGGAGGGGAGTGGAAAGAAGATGCAAACTGCAATATAGCTGAATGCACAAGAGGGTGCTGCGTAATAGGAAGAAATGCGCTTTTTGTAACAGAAAGGGCCTGCGAGGTAAAGTCTAGCTTTTTTGGCTTGGCTAAAGATTTCAGGCCTGAAATTACAAATGAGGCTGACTGCATCTTCTTGACCGAAAAAGATGATGAGGGGGCGTGTGTTTATGGGGAGAGCTGCACTTTTACTACAAAAGAAAGCTGTAAAAATACAGAAGGGGATTTTAATAAAGGAACCTATTGTTCAGCACTGAATACTACTTGTAAAGCTAAGGCGCGAACAGGATGTTTTGACTATAAAGTTTACTGGTTCGATTCTTGTGATAATCGTGAAGGCGTAAAGGAAGATTGCTCTATTCTGAATGGAACAATGTGCGGATTAGTTGGAACGGATTATAAATGTAAGAGTATTGATTGCCAAGTAACAATCGAAGGAAAAAATGTTACAAAGAAAAATGGAGAAAGCTGGTGCGAATATGAGGGAACAATTGGGCAAGGAAGAGATGTTCCTGGAAGCAGACAGTATAGGCATATTTGTTTTATGGGGGAAGAAAGATTGGAAGAATGTGATGATTATAGAAATGAAATATGCGTGCAAAATGATATGGTTCTCAATAATGGAAGAGTATTTAGTGAAGCAAAATGCAAATTAAATGAATGGAGAACATGTATTTCGTATAATTCTAAGACAAATGCAGCAGAATTATGTGAAAATAATCCTGATTGTTTTATCAAAAATATTAATGTAGATGAATATTTTTACATTTCATTCTGCATGCCAAATTATCCTCCTGGATTTAATTTTTCTGACAAAGATGAAAATAAAAGCGGAAGCGCAATCTGCAATATAGCAACAACTGATTGTACATATATCGAGCGAAAAGATTGGGATACTGATTGGAAGTGTGTTGCTAATTGCAAATGTAAAAGTGGCGAGTTTACAAAACAAATGAATGACTTTTGCACATCACTAGGAGATTGCGGAGCAGAGGCAAATGTTGTCGGGGTAGTTACAGACGAGGGTTATGCAGTTACTAAAGCTCCAAGGCTTTCAGAGACATTTTTAAATTCTTTAAAAAAATATGCAGAAAAAGTTCCAGGGCAAAAAGCAAATGGAAGCAATTTCTTTGCTAATTACACAGGGGCTGAAAGCATTTCTGGGATTACTGACCACCCTCAGGCAGATAACAAACAATTGGAGGCAGTTCTTACAGTCCTGCCTATTAGTATTATAATCGGGGGGGCAATCCTTTTAGCAATTGTTGCAATCGCCGGAATAGGCGATACTAGAAAAAGACATCTTTATTTTGGCTGTAATCCCTGGCAGCCTCCTGTTGGGGGAGATGATTGTGATAAATGCGAGCAATTCCTCTCATGCTCTGATTATAAATGCAGAAGTTTAGGGCAGGAATGCGGAATTATTAACAGAGGAACTGAATATGAAAGATGCGTAAATATGCATCCAAATGATGTTTCCTCCCAAATAATAATGCCCTGGTATGGAAACATCACAGAAGGCTATATCTATGATAATATCAATGATAATGGATTTGAGATTAAAGATGTTGAAGGAAGATGTATTCCAGAGTTTACAAATGTGATTTTTGGAATTAGAACAACAGATGCGAATGGAAAAGAGAAACCTGCAGAATGTGTTTTTGGGAATGATTCCATGCAGAATTTTGATGGGATGAAAGAAAATTTCGGTTTCTTTGGAGGAAATAGCTTGCTTCTCTCAAATCACTCTTCTTATTTTGGATTCCCAAGTGCCGAAGCACTTCAAAAAGAAGATGACAAACTAACACCTATTGAAATAGAAGGTCTTGGTGAAAAAAATCTTTATATCCGATGCAGGGGAGTCAATGGAAAAGAAAACGATGCAGCCTATGTTATAAAATCGTGTGTAAGAAAGGGGCCGGTTTATCCACAAATAACTAAAGCATCTCCGGCAAATGGCGGTTATATTGCTTATAGCGCGGAGGAGCTGAATGCAACTTTATGGGTAAACGAGCCTAGTGATTGCAGATATAGTCTAGAAGATAGAAAGTATGAGGGGATGGAAAATTCTCTAACGTGTCAAGATAGTTTAGAAGATTACGGAATCGACGGATTTGCCTGCAATGTTACTTTAAATGTCTCTTCTGCTACTACTTTTTATGTTAGATGCAAGGATAAATCTGAGTGGAATATGACAATGGACGAGAGCTATGTTTATGAGCTGCAGAGAAGCGCAGAAGAACTAAGGATAATTCTAATTGACCCTGAAAATGGGGAGGTTGTAAGAGCGCCAAGCGAGCCGGCTACTGTTAATTTAGAGGTTACTACAGCGGGAGGGGCAGAGGATGGTAAAGCAATCTGCCATTATGAGTTTGAAGGAAAAGGTTGGGCAGATTTTTTCAAGGAAACTAATTCCAATAGGCACAAGCAGGTATTTAATTCATTAATTGGTGGAGACTACAATGTAATAATTGAGTGTAAAGATATTGCAGGGAATAAAGCTACTGGTGCTACTGCATTTACTGTTTATGTTGATAATCGGGCCCCTATGATAACCAGGGTCTATTATCAAAATGGCTTAAAAATGGCTACAGACGAAGATTCTACATGCGCATATTCTCTTGTTGATAACAAATGTAGCTTTGATATTAAGAACATAACAGATAAAAGCAACGCAGAATTAATGGGGGTAACAGGAAAAGAGCACACAGCAGAATGGCAGACTGATCAGGCTTACTATATAAAATGCATGGATGAGTATGGAAATCAGCCTGGAAGATGCTCAATTGTTGTTCGACCTTATGATATCAAAAAAATGCCTTAAAGGCATTTTTAGGATATTCAGAAATGCAAATAGACACAAAACATTTCTGATATCAAAAAAATCCCTTAAAAATTAGGGACATAAAAACTTATAAATGCCATTATCATTAAAATAAAGTAAAAGACAAAATAAAATGAACAAGTTTTTGTCTTTTCCAGAATATCAAAGGCATAAATATCTTGAGTAACAATGTCCTTTGATATAAAAGGAAAGAAAAGAGGAAAATGAAGAAGATTATAAAGTCAAAGAGAGCACAGCTCGCCATATTTATAATTCTCGCAATCTTAATAGTGATTGCTTTACTTGTACTGCTGCTTTTTGGAGATACTATAAAGCCATGGATAAGTCCAAAAGCAAGCCAGGAATATATCAAAGAATGCACCCAAACTGCAACAAAAGAGGCTTTGCAAAAAGTAGAGATGCAGGGGGGAAGCTTAGACCCAGAACATTATCTTCTCTATCAGAGTAATAAAATAGACTATGCCTGTTATACTGAAAAGTATTATGAAACTTGCATTATGCAGAAGCCCTTCCTGAAACAAAACGTTGAACAGGAAGTTGCCTCTTATATAGAGCCGAAAATTAAAAGCTGTTTTGAAAGCATGAAAGAACAGTTGAAAAGAAGCGGTAGCGAAGTAGCTGTTCAAGACATAAAAGCAGAAGCTGCGCTCTCTCCGAATACTGTTGCCATTACAATAAGGGCCCCTACTACAGTAAGAAGGCAGGGCGCGTTGTCTTTTGAAAATATGAAAGTAAATGTAAAAAGCGAAGCTTATGATTTAGTTATGCTCGCTTCTTCCATAAGCAACTACGAAGCGAGATACGGGGATGCTGACACTGTCGCCTATATGATGTACTATCCAGATATAAAAGTAGAGAAAATAGAAAGAAGCGACGGGAGAGTTTATATTTTAACTCATAAGCCATCTAATGAAAAATTTATTTTTGCAGTCAGAAGCATTGCCTGGCCTGCAGGGTATTTAGGAGTTGAAAAATGAAGAGAAGAAATAAAAATAGCCAAAGAAAAGAGAATAAAAGAAAAGAAAGTTCCTGGAAGAGCTTTTTTAAACCTAACAATTTCATAAATATAATATTCGTTGTTATATTAGTAATTAATTTACTTTCAGTGTATCTTAATTTCTATAATCGATGTGATGGGCCTTTTTGTCCTGGAATAATAAACTCTTTATTGTTTACTTTATTTTCACTTCCTCTAGCAATATTCTATAAAATGGCATATTCAAATATACTCCTAGGATTAATTTTGCTGATTATCTCTTTTTTCTATAATTATTCTTTAGCATGTCTAATAAATTATAATATAAATAAGATGAGGAGAAAATGAAACAAAAAAGAATACTAATTATTTTTAGCATGATTATTTTAGTCTTATCTTTATACGCAGTTTCTGCTGCAACTGCAGATTACTGTTGCGAGAAAACAACCTACGGAGCATGGTGCCAGAACGCGCCTAAAGAAAAATGCAATGAAAAATTCAGGAGCGCTCCAACCAGCTGTGATGCAACTTCTTATTGCAAAGAAGGTTGCTGCTATGATTCTATAGAAGGATTATGCATGGAAAATACTCCCCAAAAAGTCTGTGATGATAACAAAGGAAGCTGGCATGATTCTGCTGAATGCGATATTCCTCAGTGTACTCTTGGATGCTGCGTCCTGGACAATCAGGCAGCATTTGTTTCGCTTACGAGATGCAAGAAACTCTCTAGCTTTTATGGTGTGGAGACTGACTTTAGAACAGGAGTGGCAAGCGAGGTGGAATGCATCGGGATAGCACAATCAAGAGATATGGGCGCATGTGTTTATGAAAGCCCAGACTATATAAGAACCTGTAAGTTCACAACAAGAGAAGACTGCAAACAGATAGCCTCTGCAGGAAGCAACATGACTGAGTCTGAATTTTACAAAGATTATTTGTGCTCAGCAGAAGAGCTGGCAACAGAATGCGGGCCAAGCAGAGAGACTACTTGTGTTGATGGAAAGGAGGAAGTTTATTTCAAAGACACTTGCGGAAATCCCGCCAATATTTATGATGCTTCTAAAGCTGACGATGCTGAGTACTGGAAGAAGATAATTAAAAAAGGAGACTCATGTGGATATGGAAATAGTAATGCAAACTCTAAAGCATGCGGAAACTGCAATTATTTCTTAGGAAGCTTGTGCAAAGACGCTAAAAGAGGGGCTGAAGCGCAATATGGAAATAAAATATGCACAGATTTAAACTGCTATCAAACATCAGATGGAAAAGATCATAGGCATGGAGAGAGCTGGTGTTCTTACGATGGGAATACTGGAAATGGCTCTGATCCTGTTGGAAGCAGACACATAAGACATATCTGCATCGCAGGGGAAGAAATAGTGGAGCCTTGTGCAGATTACAGGCAGAAAGTATGCATTCAAACAGAAACAGATACTGGAAATGGGATATTTATTGAAGCAAACTGCATTGTAAACAGGTGGCAAGACTGTGTTCAGCAAGCAACACAAGAAGCCTGCCTTAATACAGACAAAAGGGATTGCTACTGGATAGGGCAATGTGTCCCAAATGTCCCGCCTGGATTAAAATTCTGGGAATCTGGAGACTCAGAGGGAGTTTGCAGCTCCGGATATGCCCAATGCACTGTCTATTATGAAAAAGGATTATTTAGCGATAAAGAGCCAGTTAAAAACGAAGAATGTTTAGAAGAAGACTGGGCATCTTCTAAAAATGATATTTGTGTAGCATTAGGAGATTGCGGGGCATATGTGAACTGGGCTGGAAAATATACAGATGATGGCTATGAATGGAAAGTTGATGGCGATTCAAAATACTTGGGGCAGGGAATAGTGAATTCCCTGAAAGAACGGGCAGGGGTTGGATAGGGTATATATTATATAAACTATTAAGTAGTAACAAATAGAAAGATTTAAAAAGAACAAAAACATAGAATAAAAATGGTAAATGCAAGATATATTGCAGGATGCGCAGCAGTTTTAGTTGGAATAATTGCTGGCGGATGTAATCCCCAAGCAAATGATAGGATCAGGAGATTAACTGAATTAGGAGTTGAGCAGGCCATTGTTAGCGGAGTTAGAACTAAGATGGAAGGGCCTAGGAGTGGGGGTGGCTATGATAATGGAAATAATGGTTATGTTGGAAATAATACGGGATATGAAGGTGGACAATCGTCACCAGAAGAAACTGCTAGATTTGAGGCGGCATTAAGAGAAAGAGGGATGTTAGGCGGTCAAATAAATAATTCGTCACCAGAAGAAACTGCTAGATTTGAGGCGGCATTAAGAGAAAGAGGGATGTTAGGCGGTCAAATAAATAATTCGTCACCAGAAGAGATAGACAGATTTGAAAGGGCATTAAGAGAACATGGTATGTTAGGCAGCCCAAATAAATAATAATCAAAAATGAATAAAGATAAAAGAGGAAAAAAGAATGAATAAAAGGGGCGTAAAAATACAGGTTACAACCCAAATAATGATTCTCTTAATTGGGATTATTTCCTTTTCTTATATAATTAACGCAAGTTTTATTGTAAGCGGGTCCGAAGTTACTATTCTAAGTAAAAGAGCGGTATCTTCTGGAGGCGAAACAATTTATTATGCAACAACAAGTGCTTCATCAAAGGAGATTCAGATAACAAGGGACCAATTTAATGATTTTCAACCAACAATTACAAAAGTGGATTCCTCGACATTACCTAACCTTGGATTGGTAACTAAGGATGACGCGCCCCCCGCAGATCCCATAGCTAAACCTAATGAAGAGCCTGCGGAGCAAGGAGATAAAAGCAAAGCAGATATCGGAGGCATGGCTACAACAGTTCTTCCGGCAGCACTTGGACCTGGAACTAAGGTATTGGGAGGAGGAGCAGGAGGTGCCACAACAATTCCATTTGGAGGAAGCTACAGATTCCCAGGAACCTTGAATAATGATCTTGCAACTAGCGCAAAGCCGCTTGCTGATGGCAATTGGCAGCTTTTAAACCAGCAAGGAACTCCTATAGGAACTGCGACTAAAGAGCAGCTTGCAGGATCAGGTTTAAACCCTGATTTATTTCACGGAGGAATTAATTTTAATGGTGGACCTACAATTGATGCTGCTAAGGGGCTTAAAACCCTTGATGGCAAAAGCTTAGTAGGCACCCAGACTGCTGACGGAAAGTACATCTACAATCTAGAAGATAAGACTGTATATGCCCAAGCACAAAATGGAGACTGGGTTAAGGCAGGAACAAATACCAAAGGAACAACATATTTATCACAGGCATTTGGGGCAACCAGGGGAGGATTCTGGGATGCTGCATTATCTGGATTAGAATGGGCTGCAATTGCTTACGGATTGGGGACTATGATTGGTGGAATGGTAGGCTGGGATTCTTCACAAACACAGGCATTATCCACTGCAATGGCTGCTGGGACTTACACTTATAAGTTCATAGAAACAAGCGAGGCTGCTAAAGCAGCTTTTGCAAAGTTTCCAGGTGGCTCGCTTGGAGCTGGATTAATTGTTGGCTTGATTGTTTTTGCAATTATGTACAAAGAAGAAAGCCATGAAGAAGTGTCATTTACATGCAAGCCATGGCAGGCTCCTGTTGGAGGAGCAGACTGCGAGAAATGCAACGATGGGGCAGGATGCTCTGAATATAGATGTAGGAGCTTAGGGCAGGCATGTCAGTTACTTAATGTTGGAAGCACAGAAGAAAGATGCGCATGGGTTAATCCAAAAGATGTTAAAAGTCCTGGCATATCTCCATGGGAAGAAGTTTTAACAAAAGGATATAAATACGCTGATGTAAGGATAAGGCCTCCTGGAGAAGGAGGAGAACCTGGAAGAATGAGAATTGTAAGAGAAGGGGCAACAGACGGGTGTGTTGAAGCATTTACCCCTCTAGAATTTGGAATTGTAACAACAGGACCGGATGGAGAAGACGAGCCTGCACAATGCAAAGTAGATTATAATCATACATTAAAGTTCGATGATATGTCTTATTATTTTGGAGAGAGCAACATGTTCCGCTATAACCACACTCAAAAATTAGCTCTCCCTTCGCCTGCTGCAATAAATGCAGCTGCTCCTGAACTGAAGCACGATGGAACTTACTCCTTATATGTAAGATGCAGAGATGCCAATGGAAATGAAAATGTGGATGAGTTTGTTATAAGTTTCTGTGTTGACAAAAGCGAAGATACAACTCCCCCAAAAATAGAAGGCACTTCTATTGGAAATGAAATGCCAGTTAAATTCAACCAATCAACAGTTGATTTGGAGGTTTATGTAAATGAGCCTGCAGAATGTAAATGGTCAAGAGATGACAAAGGGTACAACCTCATGGAAAATGATATGAAATGTAACAATAGAGTATGGGAAATGAACAACAATATGGTTTATACTTGCAAAACTAACTTAACAGGAATAAAAGACAGGAAGGAAAATGTATTCTATTTCAGGTGCAAAGACAATCCTAGTTTAAATGAATCTTCAAGGAATACAATGCAGGAAAGTTACGCTTACACCTTAATTGGAACAGAACCATTAAACATAATTGATGTAAGGCCAAACGGAACAACTGTCAGAGGTTCAACTTCTGTTGTTTCTGTAAATGTAGAGGTAGAAACAGCTAACGGCTACAAGAACGGCGAGGCAATTTGCTACTACAATGACAAAGAAAGCGAAAACGGATGGATTGAATTTTTTGATACTCTAAAAAGCAAGCACACCCAAAGACTGGATTTGAACGAAGGAAGCTACAAGTATTATATCAAGTGTGTGGATTTAGGAGGAAATAGAGATGACAGTTACATAGAATTTACAGTGGATGTTGACGCAGACTCTCCAGTTATTGTAAGAGTTTATGAAGAAAATCAGTTACTGAAAATAATTACAGATGAAAATTCCACATGCAAATATAGCACAGAAAGCTGCAATTTCTTGTTTGAAGACGGCATAGACATGCCTTATGCCAATGAGACGAGTCATGTTGCTGAATGGAAGACAGAAAACACCTATTACATCAGATGTTCTGACAATTATGGAAATATTCCAGTATCTAACACTTGTTCAATGGTTGTAAGGCCTTATGATGTGATTGAACAGAAAGTAAGAGAAGGATAAAGAAAACCTTTAATAATCTTGTTTCTTTAAATGTTACATGATAAAAAGAGGATTAAAAAGAAATAAAAAAGGGCAAGAAGTTTTTGGCATGCCATTTACAGTCATCTTCTCGATAATAATCATAGTTGCTGTGCTTTTCACTGCCTTTTTTGTTATCAGATGGTTTCTGAATTTCCAAAGATGCTCGCAGGCAGGGCTTTTTTTTAATGACCTGGAAAAAGAAGTCAAAGAAGCATATGAAAGCTCATTTTCAGATACTGGAGACGAGCCATTTACTCGACAACTTCCAAGATCTGTAGAAAAGGTTTGCATGGCAGATTTATCTAAAGAATATGATCCTGACGGGGAAGAAGAGGAAAAGATAATATTAGAGCTGGAAAGATATGGCGACTCTGACTCTAATATATTCTTATATCCCTCCAGAGAAATCTGCACTGAGGCGCAGTCAAAGTATATAGAATATCTAGAAGAAAAAGACGGATTGTATTGTTTTGATGTTGAAAACGGAAAGGTAGAAATAAGGATAAAAAGGGACTACGAAGGAAAAGTCCAATTGCTTAGACAAGAAGAATGAAAACTAAAAAAGGTTTTGAGATGAGTTTTTCAACGATTTTTGCTCTTATTGCAGGCGCCGCCATTTTATTTCTTGCACTCTATTTTGCAGCCAGGTTTATTGGATCTCAACAAACAAGAATAGATGCTGAAACTGCTACAAAATTGGCTGTTTTAATGGACCCTTTAGAGACTAGCTTAGGAGAGAGCAAAAGCAACATCCTCAATTTTGTAACCGAAACAAGAATACACAATGACCTATGCTTGATAGATGGAAATTTTGGAAATCAAGAAATAGGCATTGCTTCTTCAGGATTCGGAGACAAATGGAAAAGGCCGACCTATGGAAAAAAACAGTACAATAAATACATCTTCTCCGATGAGGTAGAAGAAGGCAAAGAATTTTATGTTTTTGTAAAATCTTTCAATCTTCCTTTTAAAGTTTCAGATATTTTTATTTTAACCTCTAAAAAATACTGTTTTATTAAGATTCCAGAAGGCAGTGTTAAAGATGAACTAGAAAGCTTAAATCCCGGAAATTTTAACTTTACAGACTCGGGTGGATGTGCTAAAGGAAGCAAAAAAGTGTGCTTTTCTGCCTCTTCTGATTGCGATATTACAGTTTATGGGGAGTATGGGTTTAAACAAGGGTATGTTTCTAAAGATGGAGCAAAGATGGAATATATAGGGCCTTTGCTTTATGGAGCAATTTTTTCCTCTCCAGAGGTTTACAATTGCAATGTTAAAAGATTAAAAATGAGGACAGTAAGGCTGGCTTCAGTTTATAAAGATGAGATTAAAATATTGGAAAGAGCTAGCTGCAATTCTCAGCTTGATGCGCCTCTAACTGGGCTTATTGCCCTAGCCAGTGGAGATTCTGAAAACTTGGCACTTCTGCAGGATACAGCAGAAGAGATTGAAAATGTAAATTCAGCAGCAGAATGCAGGCTATTTGAAAGTTAAAATGAAAAGAAAAATGAAGTTAGGGCAGCTGAAGATTCAGGTCCAAGAAAATCATAGATTTTTAATGCCTCGATTTTCAAGGCAGGGTCAATTGAAAATCCAGGAAATGGCATTTATGCTACTAGCAGTTGTTGTATTCTTTGCTATTGCGGGAATGTTTTTCCTAGTAATAATGTATAATGACTTAATTGGTTCGGCTAATCTATTGGCAAAGGAAAAAGCAATATCAACTGCAGTAAATATTGCAAATACCCCTGAGTTTTCTTGCGGCGAGACCTTATGCATTGATGCAGATAAGCTCCTGGTTATGCAAAATAGGCAAGATTATGAAGATTTCTGGCCAGTGGCGAGTATTGTAGTAACTAAGGTCTCTAGGGATAAAGAAATAATAGAGTGCACTGAGAAAAACTATCCCTATTGTAATTATTTTAAGGTTTATGACAGCGGCATTACAAATATAGAAATGGTAGAAACTTTTGTTAGCTTATGTAGGAAAGATAAGGCAAATGAATATATTTATAATAAATGTGAGATTGGGAAGGTACTTGTAGGGTTTGAAAAAAAGCAACCGGGGTAAAATGATAAAAACAAAGAAAAAAGATAACTCGCGTTTTGATTTGAAAGCAAACAAAAAGATAGTTAAATCGAAACGCTCGCAAAACGAGATAGTGGGATTTGTGATGATTGTAGTAATAGTAGTGATTATAGGGTTGTTTTTACTGGCTTTTTACCTAAGGAAAGACACTGTAAGAACAGAAAGCCAAAATGTGGAAAATTTCTTAAAAGCCAGCCTTTCTTATACAACCTCCTGCAAGGTAGATATAGAACCCTTAAATATAAGGGAGCTGGCTAAAAGATGTTATGAAAAAAAGCCGTGTGCAGAAAAAGATAGTTGCGTTCTTTTAAATGAGACGTTTTCAGAGCTTCTGGAACAAACTTGGAAGATTAATTCTAGCAGGCCTGTAAATTATTATAATTTGAACGTCTATTATAGAGAAGGGCAGGAGGGGGAGAGTGGAGAAATAAAAAATGAAGAGATGCTGGTTTTGAAGCAGGGCAACTGTACAGGCGCAAAAACAGGGGCTAAAGAGTTTTTTAGGCATAACATGGGGGACATTTTCCTAGAACTGGAACTGTGTTATAAATAAGCTATAAATTAACAGTAATTGTTAGGCTGTCGGCTGACAAAATAGGCTTTAACATCTCTCTTTTGCCTTGCCGGTTGGCTTCTAACTCCAAAAGACCGAATTTTTCTAAAAGCTGAACATCTTGCCTAACTGACTTAAAATCCCTGCCAAGCAATTTTGCAAGGCTGTAAATAGAGGGGGGGTCTTTTGTCTTTATTGTATGCAAAATACGCGCCCTTTCATCGCTCAATAGTTGCCTGAGAGTAGAGATTCCTGAAAAATCGTAGTCTCCTTTTTCTCCTCTTAACCGTCGGAAAATACCTGAAAAAGAACCAGAGGTGATATTAAGGGTTACATTCCTTGTGACTGGAGTTTTTGCCATGTTATAATCAAGACTTTTCTTGTTAAAATGCTATAGAATCCATAGTATATAAACTTATTTATATATGATAAAAATATCTTTCACATATATATGTTTAATATAACCATATATTGTTTTTTATACCCCATACCTAAAAAAGCGTGCTTTTTGGGTTTTTAATTCCAAACTTTCCAAAATATGATTTATTATAAAGTAATTACATAAGATTTATAAATAGATTTGAAATGAAAGGTTCAACTTTATTTGAACAATCCGAAACCTTTATAAACAAGAAACTATAAAGTATTATATTGCCAAAAAAAAGACACAAAAAAATGGCCAGTGACGAGATTCTGAATAGAGACAACAGAAACAAATGTCAAGCAGGATGATATATTCATTATTATATATTGTTTTGCGAGACAATATCTAAAAATATTTAATTTGATTGAAAGGAGGTTTAAAAATGAAGTTTAATTTTAAGAAGATTACATCAGTGATAGCGAGTGCTGTGATGCTTGGAAGTACTATGGGACTTGCTGTTGCAGCAAATTACCCAGCTCCTTTTGTACAAGGAGGAGCTGCAAACGTGGGTATTGTTGTAGGAGCAAGTGCCGCAAATAGTGACTATTTAGCTGCAACGGGTTTGGGCGTTTCTTTGCAGGCAGAACTTGCAAAACAAACAGCCACAACCACAACAACTGGCGCTTCAGCTTCAGGAGAAGCAGTCGACATGGCTACTTCTGCTAGAGGACTGTATTATGGCGATGCCTTGAATATTGCAAGAACAACTCTGACTTCTTCAGAGTTACCAAATGTCCTTGCAGATGGAACATTTGGGGATTTGACTGGCACAGAATACACTTACAACCAGCAAATAGTTGTAGGCAACACATTAACTACTTTCGACACCAGTGGAGGAGACCTAGATGACCCTGTTTTGTATCTGGATGTAGGAACAACTGCAACTGACCCTCTATATAACTATACATTAAGTTTTAACAAAAACCTTAATGTATCTGACTCTACAAACGTACAAGGACAAAAGATAAGTATCCTTGGTGTAGAGTATATTATAGGGGCTAGTTCGACAAACAGTACTCTTTATTTATATGGCTCAGGAGAGACAATAGTAGTTTCTCAAGACGCATCTCAGACAGTTCCTATCGGGGGCGAAGACCATGTAGTAGAGTTAGTAACTACAACTGGAACAAACAATGCGAAAATAAGTGTTGATGGATCATCAAGGGCAGTGGTAAAAGGCAGTTCTTATACCTTCAGTGGAGGAGTTGTGGTATACGTAAAAGACGTTACCCATCCATCTTTCCAAGGTGACTTAAGAAGCGTTGAGCTTATAATAGGAGCAAATTCCTTAAAACTTGAAAACGGAAAGAAGGCAAAAACTGGATCAGAAGAGACATCCATAAAAGAGACAAATGTGGTAATAAGCGCTGCAGACCATGGAGTTATTTCTGGATTTACAGTTCAGATAGCTATGGCTAACAGCGAGACAGACCATTTAGCTGCAGGAGAATCCTTCACAGACCCTGTTTTTGGAGGATTGAGCGTACAGTTCGCAGGCGGAACGCCGGCACTGGATTCTGAGGCTAGAGGAAAAATAAAGGTTGACACAGACAATGCCAGATTCGGATATCTTACATTTACCAGTGCAAGAGCTTCAACTGCAGGAGAACAGAAAATAACTTATGTGTACGACAACGATACTGATGATGCCACGGTACAACCTTTACTGGCTCACCAGACTATAGCAAGTGCTGACAAAGGACATATACATGTTGTTGAAGGAGAGAAAGCAAAAGAAGGCGACTGGATTGTTGTTAACCAGGGAGACTCTGGAGTAATTTTGGAAGTTGAAGACATCGAACGAGACCCTGATGCCTTAACCATAGATGTTACACTTACAGATGCCATAACAGGTGCCAGCGAAACAAAGACTCTTTCAAACTCCACAAAGGAGGGGTTCAGCAAAGAAGTTAGCATGTTTGGAGGAACGGGTTACACCATTGCTGCAAACAGAACAGATAACTGGATCAATATAACTTGGGATTCAGCTACTGCAACAACAGTATTCCCAAGAATAAAATTGAAAGATGGCGGATACTTAGCTTTGTTAACTAACTCAACAGTTGCTAATGCTACAAGTGTCATTCTTCCAAATGGAGATATTACACTTACAACAACTGGAACAAAGATAAGCAATGAGACTGCAACACATAAACAAGGCGGGATTACTTGGTTAACTGAGGACAGCGTAGGTTCAGTCGATATATACGGAATCGTATCTGGAGCAAGCGTATGCGAATTCAACGACTCTCTTGGACCGGCCGTCTTATTTATTGAGCCAAAGAAATGGGACGACTCAACATATGGAGATGCCATATGCGTACCATTAACAGCAACAAGCGGCTCAAGCGCGGAGATAAAAATAGGCACACCAGTAATAAACGCAACAAACTCGGGTTTCAAGACTTTCACATCAGATACGTACAAGAAGCAAGCTGTAGACAAATACGGCACACTTGTAACGTATGAAGACAGAACAAATGAGAATGGGGCAGCTACTATTGCATATCCTCTATCTCAAATGAAAACAGATACCTTCTTTACTGAAGTGGGAGCAACTATAACGCCTGGATCGGGCGGAACAGGAAGTGTCGAGTTACTCGGAAGCGTAGCTGTCGCAGACAGTGAAATTTCGAGCGTACAAGACAGGAACCTCATCGTTGTTGGAGGCAGCTGCATTAACAGTGTAGCAGCTAAAATACTTGGTGGCAGTTATTGTGGACCTGCTTTCACAGATGCAACAAAAGGAAATGGAACAGGCGTTGGCGCAGACCAATTCCTTATAAAAGTAGTCGATAATCCTTATACAACAGGAAGAATCGCTATGTTAGTTGCAGGATATGAAGCAGCAGACACAACAAAAGCTGCAGAGTACTTAAAGAACGAAGGACCAGTTGCTACTGCTGTCGGTACAGAACTTAAGAAAGTTACTGCAACCTTTGCTGATGTAGAATAAAGTTAAATTTTCTTTTTTTTCTTTTTTTCTTTTAGTTTTTTAATCTTAACATTCAGAAAACTCTTTAAGATAGTATGTTTTAGCTTACAAAAATGCTTAAAAGGAGAGTTGTTTTAGAAAAGATAAATAAAAGACAAGCCTTGAAATGAGATTAAAATTAATAAGAGTCAGCTCGCTAATAACACTTTACAATGGCATTTATGCAATTGCTTTTGGAATATTTATGATAATATTCAGCAAGTTTTTGATTAAAAAGTATTTCGAGCCGTTTCCAGAGATTTGGGAGATTCTTGTTAAAAAATGGATAAGGGATCTTTCCCAGTATCACCTTATTCTAATCTATACCGGGTTTCTTTTAATTTCTTTTGGAATATTTATAATCTACCTTTCAGTGTTTATAATGAAAAGAAAAGATAATCTTGCTTGGGCAGTCTTATTTTTTGGGGGACTTATTGGATGGGCCAGCATTTTTGTAGTGAACATAATTGCAAAAAACTTTATAATGGTTGTACTTAGCTTTCTTGGATGGGCAAGCTTTATTATAGGGATGGTGATCCCAATAAAATATTACCTCCAAAAGGGGTACCCGAGATTTTAAACATCAAAAAAGGACAAAATGTATAGAATAGTTTTTAAACTGGCAGATTCTTATTAAAAAATGAGAAAGATAGTCGCCCGTGGAGAAAAGGAAGAAAAAGCTAGGAGAAACAAGATTATAATTGGAAGTGTTTTAGTTATTATAATGGTTCTAAGCACTGCCGGCTATGCCCTTTTTTCAGGAGAAAAAGTGAATAGTAGCGAGAAAATAACCTACAACGGAATAGATTTTGCCCGCGGCGATAGCGGGGTATGGGTTTTTGAGGTTCAGGGCACGCAGTTTTTAACGCAATACAATCCCCAAGAAACACAAGATATATCTTCCTTAATTCTCCGGTCTCCTGGAGATTACAGCGGGCAGCCATTGTTCTTTCTGGGACAAAGCGGAGCCAGAAGAGAGATCGAGTATAATTTAAGGAACATTGTTACGAGAACACAAGAGGGATGCATCGCCGGATATGAAAAGCGATGCAATAACGAAACCCCTATTAAAAACTGCTCAATGGACAATATAATAATTATTGAAGAATCCAATAACACAAAAATCACTCAAGAAGAAAACTGCGTCTTTATAGAAGCTCCTTATGATAACCAAACATTGGTGGGAGATGCTTTTATCTTCAAATTATTGGGCATACAATAAGACAAAAAATGGAAAAAAAGAAAAAAAAGACTGAAGTCAAAGAGGAAATCAAAGTTAAAGAAGAAAAGCCTGAAGAAACTGCTGGAATAAAACAGCCCGAGGCAGAAGAAAAAGAAAAAAAGGCGGTAGACTATTCAAAACAAACAAAAGTTTTAGCCTTAGTCATGGCAGTTTTAATAATCTCTACAGTTGGAACCTACTGGTTGGTTAAAAAAGATGAAACAATTACCTTCAAAGGAATTAAGTTTACAAAATCACAAGAGGGGACTATACTCTATTACAAATCGTTACTAGGCTATGTTACTGCTAGTGGCGAAGAGATCCCTTTTATATTGCAGCTTAGGACAAACCCTGAAGAATTAGAGAAGATACCTGTAGATGGAAAAATAGAACTATTAAAAGATGCTATAGTAACTCTTACTCCTCAAATAGCTAACTGCTCAAAAACGTACATTACCATGCTGGATATGGCTATGACGCTAAAAGCGTTTGGAACAACTGCAACCGCTGCAACAACTGACATAAACTATTCAATCGAGCATAATGCTACAGTCGCTGACTGCAGAAGCGCTCGCAATCAAACAGTGATAGTTTTCAAAGAAGGAAATGAAACCAGAATAGACCGAGAGACAGTACCCTTGTTTAAGAACTGTTATGTTATCCAATTAAAAGACTGCGACATTACAGGTGGCTATGAAAGGTTTCTCTTGGGCTATATCACGGACTCTATCATAAAAACTAATGAAACTACTTTTTGAACAGGGCAGATAAATCAGAATAGATGGGTATTCTTTTAATCTTGAATAACCAGGCAGTGAAGAACCATGTTACTACAACAATTAAAATGCTCATGAAGTACCAAAAAAAGTGATGCAGCAGGTCAAAATAAATATAGTCTTCTATCAAGAGAACTGAAAATAAAGAGATTCTGAGTATATTGATTACCAGCAGCAAAAATAAAGAGGAAAATAAAGAGAAAATCCTTTGTTTAGTAGTCATTTCTGTTGTAAGATTTAAAATTAAAAGAAGATAGTAAGCAGAGCCCGCAACACATGCACTTACAACACCGATTTCCAAGCCGGCTACTTTTAGGACATGGCCGCTTAAAGATACTTCATAAAATAACTTAAGGAGGAAATAAGAAGGCATTATTGTTAAATAAAAGAAGACAAGATAGAATAAACTTGAAAATATTCCTAAAACTAAAAGTATCAAATACCTAATCAGCACATGTATTATTGTTCTTTCTTTTTTGTTCATTAAATTAACAACTGAATGTTGTTTAAATAGTTTAACATCAAAAATTAAAAAAGAAAAATTAAAAAAGAAAAAGAAAAGAAATAATTCTTATTTTGCTGTTATTATCCTTCTTGCTACCAAGATTATCGCTATTATCAACACTATGTTAATCACAACGATTAACCAGATAAACCAGTTTTCTCTTAAATTGTCTGCGATAGCTGACCCAGTTACAGGCGTTGTAGCTGTGCTTTTTTCTATTGCAACAGATACTTCCTGCTCTTCACTTTCTCCTGTCCCGAAATCTGTCCTTATCTTGAAGAATTGCTCGCCTGCTGTGTCCTTGCTAACATTCAAGTAAACTAGAAAGCCCTGTGAACTTCCTGCATCTAGACTTACCATCCTAGGCTCTATCTTATCCAGACTTGCCCAAGAATCGTAACCTAGCACAGACAAAACATAAGTTGTTTTCTCGCTGCCAGTGTTTTTTAGTGTTCCCTTGATTATAAGCTGCTGTCCTTCTACAGCATCGGAATCAAGAGCGGCAGTTATAGTTGCCCCTAAGTTTTGCTTAACTTCGCAATTTCCTTTGATTTCTATAGGGTATTCTACGGTCTTAAGCTCACCGAACTGGTCGTCATCCTCATCATAGTCATATTCTATCTTAAATTTAAGCTTGTAGTCTCCCTCTTGCAAATCATTTGGAACTGCTATAGGAAAAGCTACTCTCTCTGATTTATCGTCCCAGTCTAACTTCTTTATCTCCCTTGAAACCTCAGAACCTAAGACAGAACCTAAAAGTGTTACCTTTATCTTATCTTCCCTGGTTCTTCCTACGTTTGCAATCCATAAGCCTGCATCTATTGTAGAGCCGCAAGTTAAAAGCTCTGGTAGGTCTGTCTTCGCGACAACTACATCTGTTTTATCCCTTTCTATCTGCAGAGGAATTCCCTCTACAGCATCCAAGGAGGCAGATTTTTCATTGTCTCCAGCAACGGTACATATTTCTTCTTCTCCGTCATCATCATCATAGGCTTTTACATAAAGCAAATAACGAGTGCCCCTTTCTAAGTCGTAAGGAACCTCGAATGTGAATTCTACCTCATTATAGTCATTGCTGTCTATATCTACGGTATCATCTTCGCCTATGTCCAAGAATTCTTTTGTATCTTTATCGTATATGTCCCATTCTACTCTTGCAGTCCTGTCATTATCATCGTCATTGTTTTTTACTTTGACTGTCAAGGTTATCTCATCTTGAGGGTACCATTTCCAGTCATCATCTGAAGATGACCCTGTTTCATCAACGCTTCTTATTTCAAAAATAGAATTGTTGACTGGTCCATCCACACAATAGCTTTTCTTTGCCCTAAAAGTTATTGATTTTGTCGCATTTTCATCAGATGTGTTGCTCGTTGCCTTTACGTCTACAGTTGTAGAGTAAATCCCGTAGTCCAGTGCGTCTATGCTGTCTGGGTTCACTGATGCAGAAATTGTTTCATTTTGACCTGCAGTCAGTGTAAACGTATATTTATCAAGTGTAACAAGTACCTGTTTATCTCCATTAGTTATAGCTATAACCGATGGAATAACAAAGTTAGCTGTTTCGTTTCCTGTGTTAGTTACAGTCACTTTTGCAGTATCCGCAGTTTGTGTAAACACAATAGCTGTTGGATCAACTGTAAAAGCTACACTAGCACTTGCAATCGCTGATAGCAAAATAGTTGTCAATACAATCAAACTCAAAAATTTAGCTTTCATTTTTAGATCAATAGATCAATTTTGTTACGATTTTATAGTCACAATAAGCTATATAAAGATTTCTATAGGTTAATATATATTATCAAATGTATTCGTTGCCTATTTCCTGACTATTCACAATCCTTGAATCAAAAGTCAAGGCCTGGCAGGATGTATTAACCCACGAATCGATAGGATAGTTTTCTAACTCTTCCAAGTTTATATTATCTGCAAGAAAAACAAACGTCTTTTTTCCTTTTTTAGTCAACTGGCCTTTTAGTTTAATTGCTTCTTCAAGATTTTCTTGTCCTGGCTTGGTTGAAACAAGAATTCCTATTTTTTCAGCAGAATAAAAGCGTGACAAAGCAGCTTTTCTCTTGGCTTTTATTTTTTCAACTTCTTTTTCGTCAAGTTTGGCTATTTTTAAGCCCTCTAATATATATAGGATGTTGCCGTTTAAAGCCAGATTAAACGCATGGAATTTGCCAGAGCCTATCAATAATATAGGATATGCTGATTTAAGAACAGAACATCCTAAAACTTGAGAAAAACCTTTAACTCTATTACCTAATTTGGCTTTAATTTTCTCTGCAAGTTCTTTAAACTGAATAGAATATGCAAGAAAAACCTCTTTAGGAAGAGGAGAAAAATCTATTTCATTAAAATTCAAATCAAGCTTTTTCCTAGCTTCGATAAATAAAACTTTCATAAAAATATGAGAAAAAGAGAGTTTAAAAAGGTTTATTCAAATTCTTTTTTCTCTAAGCTCTCGACTTTCTCAACTGCTGGCTTGTAGATTTCTGCAAATTGGGGGGTTACAATTATTGTATTCTCTCCAAATCCTGCGATGCTGCCTTCGAGGGCATCTGCAGTCTTCTTTATTTTTGCAATTGCTCTCTTTAGTTCTATGATATCTTTAGATTTTAAAGCTTTAATATCAATAACTGCAATTGTGTAGCCTTCTCTTAAGGAGGTTAGAATATTGTTTATGTCTTCAAACTTCTTAAGAACAAAGGGCCTGACGATAATTTTTGCCTTTTTTGCCTCTTGACCTAAGTCAATTTCTATATATTCTGGCTCCTCGCCTGAAGACCCCCCTACAAACTTCGAAAATCTGTCTCTTACTTTTTTAAACACCATTGCAAAGAGAAAAATAAGAAGTTTATAAACATTTCTATAGTAAAATTCATAGAATAAAGATAGATGCGTTTACCGCCTCAAACATAATTATCTGGGGCCATAAAGTGGACGTTCAAATAGCATATACGTATCTAGAAGATCCTCCTCTTCGCTTAGAGAGCTTTCTGTAATCTTGCCGGACTCTGTTGCTACTACTGCTTCTAATTTCCCTTCTGTGCCACTTGCTCCTGCAGTTTTAGCCGCATAAGCTATAAGTATAACCGCTGCAGCTGCAGCTTTAATAAAACCTCTTCGTGTTAAAGAATCATTGCCCATTTTTATATTGTTAATAAAGGGCCGTAATCTATATAAGGGTTACTATATGGTAGAAGATTTAACTAACAAAAAATTACTTTATTTTTTTAAGAACTTCTTCTCTTAATTTTTCTGCTGCTTCTCTTATTTGGGATTCCTGCTTTTCAAGGGATTTTGCCCTAAGGCTTAAGATATCTTTTTTTTGAGAAAGCTCTTTTTCTATCTCCTCTTTAGAGGCTTTTAGCATTATCTGCCCTACCATTTTGAAAACATCTTCTTTGGTCTTCTTAACTTCATTGAGGGCATTTTCTGTTTCGTTAAGCTCAAACTGAAAAGCTTGCTTTTGCATAAGAAGATTTTGAAGATTTTGCTCAAGAATCTGCAAATGCTGTATTTTTTCCTGTAATTCTTTGTTTATTTTCTCCATGTTTCTCCTTTAAATAGCCTTAATCTTTGTAATGTGCTTTCTTGGCTTATAGAACATCTTAGAGCCGCAAGCAGGGCATACGAACCTCTTTTCTAGAGCTTTGTGGGAGATTTGCTTCCCGCACTTGAAACATTTGTATATTGCCATATTGTCTTATTTATTCTACATTTATAAATTTATTCAACCAGATAGGTGCCTGATGCGAATTTTTTACCGCATCTGTTGCATTCCCATATTCCATTCGCTAGTCTTTTGGCTGTTTTTTTACAAAAAGGACATTTCTGTTTCTGCCTCTGTTTGGCTTCTGCTTTCCCATATTTTTCTCTGACAGATTTGCCGTATTTTGCTCCAAATCCTCTTGCAGTTATTTTACGCACCATGTGAAATTAAATGTTAGAGGGGGTTTTTAAATTATTCTGTTTTAAATGAAGATAAAAAACTTACAGAACTATGCAGACCGAGCCCAAGTGCGTCTGTTTACATCTATCAGCCTCTCGCGCGTTTCAAATGCTGCTTCGCTTTCTGGTCCATTGGCCATTGTGTCAAGACCTGCTATACAGACTCTTAAGAAAAAATCATCTTGTTGCCTTAAATATGGCTCTGTATTTGGCTCAGCGGCGGATAAAGAAAGAAGGCCTGCAGCAACACCTGGATTTCCTAAATAAGGACAGTCCACTCTTTTAAGAGCAAGTACCAATCCCCTCTGTACTGGAGGCCTTGCTAGCAGATCGCTGGCGACTCTTGCATATTCTGCAGGAACATCTACTACTAATCGGGGATTTGATTTAAGCGCATATTGTACTGTATCCATAATCCTGCCCAAGAAAAAATGAATATTTAAAACTATGGGGCTGCCAGGATTTGAACCTGGGTCGCAAACTCCCAAGGCTTGAAGGCTAGCCAGACTACCCCACAGCCCCATTATTCGCTGTTTTAAATGGTTTAACTAGATTAATAAATCTTACGACTTCAGAAAAATAAAAATTAATTACTTATTTTTTCTTCGGCGCTTCTTTCTTGGCGCCTGCTTTTGCAGCTGCTGGAGCTGCTGGTTTTCCTGCGGCTGGAGCTGCTTCTTTCTTGGCGCCTGCTGCTGGTTTTCCTGCGGCCGCGCCTGCGGCTGGAGCTGCTTCTTTTCCTGCAGCTGGAGCTGCTCCTGGCACTGCTGCAGCCTCTGCTTTCTTGGCTTCTTCTGCAAGCTTCTCTTCCTCTGCTTTCTTGATTGCAGCTGCTTCCTGGGCTTTTATATTAGTGAAGAAATTATCCAGTTCCTTTCGTTTCTCTTTGCTTGTTTCTGTTTTTTGCTCGTTAATTTCTTTATCATACTTTCCAGCCTCAATATCTTTCATTAGCTCTTTTGGTTCTTTATTTTCGATAAGAATCTCTGCTGAAACACAGCTTCCTACAACAGATTTTACTGCCGCCTTGAAATTTGTAGCCAGAAGATTAGAAGACTTTATTTTTGCCACAGATATTACTTGTTCTATAGAAGCATTGGCTGACTTTACTTTTTTATGGTCGCCAGATGCTTTTTCAATCCCGAGCTCTTTTTTTAACAATTCGGTTGTCGGTGGAGAAAGAACTTTTATCGTGAAGGTCTTGTTTTTTGCTATATCTAGCTCTACAGGAACTTTAACTCCTTTAAAAGCCTTGGTTTCCTGATTAACGTCCTGCACTACTTTGCCGATATTTATGCCTAAAGGTCCTAGCTTCTGACCTATTGCTGGGCCTGGCTTCATATCCCCCCCATCAACAAGCAATTTAATTATCATTTTGTTTTTCTAAAAAATGGTTGTTTAAAAATTTATGTCTTCTGGAATGATACTTTTAGACGAGTCTACCTCTTCAACTTCTTCAGCCTCTTCCTCTCCTGCTTCATCTTCCCCTTCTTCACCTTCTTTATCTCTTCTTATCACTCTTAGATTGTCTAATTTAACCGTAACTGGAATTGGAACCTGCGCCCCTAACAAGCTGACAACAGCTTCTTCTTTCTGCTTATCTATCCTTAATACCTTCGCTTTCTCTTTTTTAAAAGGCTCTGAGATAATCTCGACAATATCGTTTTTTTCTATATTTATTTCTGCAACTGTTGGCTCCAGCATGTTTTTTATTTCATCATAAGTAATCGTTTTTCCTATTATTCCCTTAACATAAGGTAGATTGAAAGCGGCTTCTTCTGCTGTATCTCTCTCGTCTGCTTCAAGAAAAACATACCCCCTTAATCCATGAGGTCTGGCAAGACTATAAACGCGAAGCTGCTTTTTTTGTACTTTTTCTTCTATCATATCTACAGCCCTATCTTCTTTATTTGTTGTAACCTTAATAACGTAAATCATTTTAGCGAAACTACTTCATAACTCTTTAAGAAGTAGATAGTATTATTTAAATTTAGGGGTTTTTAAATTTTGTGTTTAATTAGAAAATAGGGAAAAAGTTCAGCACAAGTGATATAAAAAAGCCTAATAACCCTATGGCTGCAAGACCTATTGCAGCTACCTTGGCAGTTGTTTTATACTCGCGACTATCTGGCTTTCTTAAAATCCTCCAGACTCTTCCACATTGTGCCAAAAATGATCCTAAGTTAAACATGAAATTAGTTGGGAAAGCGGGTTTTTAAAGTTTATGCGGCAGAACAATAATATTTTTTAAGTGTTTACAATAAGTACCGGGATGGTCTCTATAAAACAATTAGAGAGAATGCTTGCTCCTTATGATGTTGGCGGAGGATTTTCTTCGGAAATTAGTACCTATACTGAATATCAAAAGGGTTCTTTAACTGCAAGAGTAGATTCTCAGAATTGGCAATTTAAAAAAAATTCTAGGGCGCGCTATAAAGGAGAATTGATTAAGGCAGCAGGGACATTGAAGCTTTTATAAAAAATTGATTGATTAGCAGCAAGAAAATTAGTAAAATTAATATTTGTCAATTTTTAAAACTTACAAAATTTTATAAGTTAACTAATATTAAAAGAAATAAGAAATTACAATAAGAGCCATGAAAGAGAAAACAACCTCAAAACCTAAGGGTTATAAAATCGTTGTGCGCAACTCGCGTTATCATAGATTATTTGCGCTCAAGGCGGCAAACGAAGCCGAACGGGTCCTGCCACTTTTTGAAAAAGAACGTCCTAACGATTATCGCCCTCGCAAAGCGATAGAAGCAATCAGGGTCTGGGCGCAAGGAAAGCGGGAGTTGGGAATGGCAGAGGTACGCAAACTCTCGCTTGACTCTCATGCAGCCGCTCGCGAAGCTAAGTCGGACGCGGCAAGATTTGCTGCTCGCGCTGCAGGTCAGGCAGTTGCAACCTGGCATGTGCCGACCCATGCCATGGCTGTCCCTACGTATGCTTGCAAAGCTATCGCTGCAAGCAAAAATGTTAAGCTTAATTATAGAAAGAAAAATACATCAATTTAAGTTACTTTAACTTTATTCTAAGAACTCTATCCCTAACTCGTGAGAGATATCTCTTTTTTCTTTATCAACTGTGCTCTCCCCAGGGCCAAGAATCTGGCTACTTTTCACCCCAGTTACAATCAGCATAACTCTTAAGGTTTTTTCCATGTCCTCACTTATCTGGGCGCCCCAAATCATCCTCGCATCTTCACTTAACTTCTGCCCAACTACATGAACGATTTCTTTTGTTTCATCAAGACTTAAATCAGGGCCTCCTACAATGTTAATAAGAGCACCAGATGCATTGGAAACATCTACATCTAATAATGGATTGTTTAAGGCTTTTTCAACAGCTTCTACTGCCCTATTCTGGCTATCAGACTCTCCCACCCCTATCAACGAAACGCCTCCGTTAGTCATCACCGCCTTAATATCTGCAAAATCGAGGTTAACGAGTCCTGCTTTTGTTACCAGTTCGGTTGTCCCTTTTACCGCATTTGTTAGAATCTCATCTGCCACTTTAAAGGCCGTATGCAAAGGAAGTTCGGGGGCTAATTCTAAAAGTTTATCATTCGGTATAACTATTAGCGTATCCACATTGGCTTCCATTCTTTCTAAACCATAAATTGCATTTTCTATTCTCTTTTTTCCTTCGATTGTAAATGGCAGGGTTACAATGCCTATTGTCAATGCCCCTTGTTTTTTTGCGAGTTCTGCAACTACTGGGGCAGCCCCTGTTCCTGTACCTCCTCCAAGCCCGCAGGTTATGAAAATCATATCACAACTGGCCAGTTTCTTTTTCAATTCCTGTTCTGTTTCATGAGCTGCTTCTTCTCCAACTTTAGGATTAGAACCTGCTCCTAATCCCTGAGTGAGCTCCTTGCCTATAAGAATTTTATAGTCTGCATTAGTATAAAGAAGGTCCTGGGCATCAGTGTTAATGGCTATGAGTTCTGCTCCCTTAATCCCTATCTCGCGCATTCTACTCATGGTATTGCCGCCTGCGCCTCCTACTCCGATAACCTTGACCTTAGCTATCTGCTTCTTTAAGAGCTCTTCTAATTGCCTGTCAATTTCTGCGATATTGGATAAAGAAGTATCAATTTCAGAAACATTAGAGATTCCAAAATCATTCTCTTTTTTAAACATCTCGGCCATGTTAAAAAACAGAGGCGAGAGGTATATAAATTTTATTGCATTATCTTAGCTATATTGATGTATTATGGTTTGCTCTCTTCTTTTTTATTTTCATTTTCTGTTTTTTGTTTTTCTTCTTTCTTTTCTACTTCTATTTCTTTTCCAAGTATTTCAGAGAGTTTTTTTCTAAGAATTCTTACAAAAGTACTGGCTTCTGGCTCAAAAATAATCTTTTTTTCTTCTGTCTTTAATTTGAACCTTTTTTTGAAAAAGAAATCCTGAAGAGAATTAACTTTTTCCTCATCACTTTCAACTTTTCTTTTTATTGTGAAATCGTACTCTATGTCTTTTCCTGAAAGAGGATTATTAAAGTCTACAGAGACTCTTCCTCCTGAAACACTTAATATCTTTGCAATCATACCATCTAAATTAAGCATCAATCCAGGTACCGGGTTCATTTCCTGCTTTCTAAATGCAGAAAGCGGGATTATCCTGATAAGAGAAGGGTTTCTCCTACCAAATCCCTCTTCAGGCTCAATTCTAATCTTGTATTTTTGATTTATCTCTTTGTCTTCCAGCTGTTTATCAAACCCTGAAACAACCATTCCCCGGCCTATACAAACTACGAATGGTTTAGTTTCTATCTCCAAGTTTATCTCTTTGGCTTTTTCTTTTATATTCGTGTCAAAGACAGTTCCATTTGCATAGCCAATAAATTCTATCTCAATAAAATCGCCTTTCTTGGTTTTTTCAGTCATAAAAATCCCTCCGGGATTTTTGGGACTCTCAAAAATTCTATTTTTGAAGCCATAAAAACCTTAAAGAAAGAGGGTTTAAAAACATTTATAAATCCGCTTTTGATTTGTTTAGTATGGCTTTTAAAATGATTAATGCAAACGAGGCGAAACCCGGAACAACAATATTAGTCGATGGGGCCCCCTGCACAGTCAAATCTAATGATATAAGCAAGACTGGAAAACACGGGCATATGAAATGCAGGATAGAGGCTATTGGAGTCGTTGATGGTAAAAAAAGAGTCTTTGTTATCGGCGGACATGAAAGAGTAGATGTTCCACTTATTGAAAAAAAGAAGGCCCAGGTAATGAGTGTTCTGGGAGATAAAGCAACAGTCATGGACCTTGAATCCTTTGAAACCCTTGAAATAAAAATAGAAGAAGGATTGGAAATTAAGGAAGGCGGGCAGGTGGAATACTGGCAGATAGGCGAAGAGAAAATTATAAAAAGGGGGATTTAAGTGAGTAAACATGGCAAAAGTACCAGCAGCACAGACAAGATTGTTCAAGAATTTGTTCGTTTGCAGGAACTGCAAGTCGACAATGCGAGCAGACGGTAGAAAAATCATACTTGGAAAAGTGAAGTGCAGAAAATGTGGCGGCACTGTTTTTAGAACCAGAAGAAAAAAATAACCATAAAAGAGGCTGAAAAATGAAGTTTATTTATTATGATTTAATCTTTCTATTAGTCTTTAGCATATTGGGTGTTATCTTTCTCTACAAAAGAAGAAAAAACCTTAAAAGAGAGATGAAGATTTTTCATCTTTACAGGACCCAAGTAGGAGTTCGGTTTATTGAAAGAGTAAGTGATAATCACAAGAAATTGTTGGGGGTCTTTAAGTACATAATAATCATTGTTAGCTATCTTTTAATGGGTTTTATAGTTGTTATTTTTGGGCAAAGTGTTTATGGATATCTAAGATATCCTTTATTCACTGAAATTATTAGCGCGCCTCCTGTTTTTCCAGTAGTTCCTTATTTTCCCGAGATATTTGGGGTAGAAAGCCTTTTTCCTCCATTTTACTTCACTTACTTTCTCGTTGCATTTATTATTGTGGCAACCTTCCATGAATTCGCGCATGCTATTTACGCTAGATTGTACAAGATAAGGATAAAGAGCACCGGAGTTGTATTTTTAGGCCCGTTACTAGCCGGGGCATTTGTAGAGCAAGACGACAAACAAATGGAAAAAGCAAAAAAATGCGACCAACTTGCAATACTTGGGGCAGGAGTTTTTGCAAATCTCATATTAGCCATAATATTTTTCTTGCTCTTATGGGGCGTTTTTTCAATTAATTTTACACCTGGCGGAGCCTTGTTCAATTCTTATTCTACTTCTTCGATTAATATAAGTAATATAGAACAAATTGATGGGAAAGCAGTCAGCAATTTAGACAGCCAAAAGCTAGCTGAAATTGTTAATAATGGAGTTTCAACAGACCTAAATGTATATCAAACACTCTCCTTTAAGGAGCGGCTATCTGGCTGGTGGAAAGGCAAGGATATAAGCCTTTCCGGATTTATCAAGGCAATTACGACAAATGATAAAGAAGTGCCTCTTTCTAAACTGTATGCTAATAACCAAAGCTACTATTTCAGTACTGAAGACGTAAAAAAAATAGCGGGTAAAGATGTGAAGCAGATAGTAGTATTTGATGACATGCCGGCGATAAATGCCGGAATAAGATTAAACTCTGCGATAACAGAAGTTGATGGTAAAAAAATTGAAACTTACGAAGACTTAACTAAAATAATGCCTACTTACTCTACTGGAGAAGAAATATCAGTAAAGGCAAAGCATAATGGCAAAGTTTCAAGTTATAAGATAATCCTAGCTGAAGATCCTAATCAGAAAGGGAGGGCAATAATGGGCATTGGAAATAATATTTTTGGAGCAATAAACATAGAAAAGAGGTTTGCCTTTTTCAAAGAGGAATTTACAGCTTACGAGTCCAAATCCAATTTCTTATACTATCTATACTACCTTTTTTTCTGGGTTTTCCTTTTGAATGCAGCAGTGGCATTGTTCAACATGCTGCCTCTTCTGATATTTGACGGAGGAAGATTTTTCTACCTGACAGTATGGGGAATAACAACCGGGTTAGACTTCACAAAAGATGACAGAGCAGCTAAATGGGCTTATAAATGGATGGGTATCGCTATACTCGCTTCACTTATACTTCTGCTGGTTATCTGGCTTTTTAGAGTAGTCTAAATTCCCAACAGGCATTTTTATAAGGTCTCTTACATAATAAATAAGGAAGGGCTCGTCATTCAACGGCAGGATGCAAGATTCGCATTCTTGATACATCCGAATTTTTGAAATTCGGAGTGTGCTCAAGAACCACACAGAACGAAAGTTCTTGACATTCGGGTTCAATTCCCGACGAGTCCATAAAAAATATGAGAACTAGAAATAGAAAAGCCAAGATAACTGCAACAGGGGATTTTAAAAAAATCCTTAAAAAGCAGAAATATTTTCTCGTTAATGAACATTCTTGCGTGCAACTATGCGGATGGACAAAAAAATCATTGTTGAATGGGGGATACTGTTATAAGGAAAAATTTTATGGGATTAAAAGTCACGAATGCTGCCAGATGAGTCCTTGGATAAAATGCCAAAATAGATGCATTCATTGCTGGAGACCAATTGAACTGGAGATGAGAATAGAAGGAAAGGTTGAAAAGCCAAAAGAGCTAGTTGAAAACTGTATAAAAGCCCAGATAAAACTCCTAACCGGCTTCGGGGGATATGAGAAAACTGATAAAAAAAAGTATAAAGAAGCTCAAAATCCCAGTCAATTCGCAATTTCGCTTATTGGAGAGCCCACTTTGTATCCAGAGCTAGCAGAATTTATTCTTGAGCTAAGAAAACAGGGCAAAACAAGCTTTTTGGTAACAAATGGCTTGTTTCCAGAGAAAATAAAAGAGCTAGAAGAAAAAAATGCCTTACCAACCCAACTTTATATTTCTCTTTTATATCCAAATGAAAAAATGTTCAGAGAAATAACAGGGAATAAAGAAACAAATTCTTGGAAAAAATACAGCGAAACACTTGAGCTTATGAAAAATCTCAAAACAAGAACAGTAATAAGAATGACGCTTATTAAAGGGCTTAATGATGCAGAAGAATATTTAGAATGGTATGCTGAATTAATAAAAAAAGCCTCCCCTCTTTTTATCGAGATAAAAAGTTACATGGCTGTTGGCTTTTCAAAAAACAGGGCGGGCATGGGGCTTAAAAAAATGCTTTATCATGAAGAAATAAAAAATTTCTCTAAAAAATTATTGAAATTTCTTCCAGAATACAAATTTCTCGACGAGAAAATTGAATCAAAAGTGGTGTTGCTTGGAAAAGACAAAGAGAGAATGAAGATAAAGAAAGATGAAATCTAAAGTTTATTCACATAAAACTGTCAAGAGGGCACCTTTCTGTAACATACGCAGAGCAGACCGCCCATGCTTTTAATGCGTCAATCTGGTCTCTATTTCCAAACTCCAAGGGGGCGTCTAAAAACTGAGTTATATCCATCCAGCTTCTTCTCCGGCCATCTGGAGTAATTACCACATGAGTTAAACAAAGGCTATCCCAATAAGAAAAATACCCTACAGTATTCACGCCCCCATATTCAGGAGTTTCAAATAATCCTGCTTTATCTGGTTGTTCATCTAAAAATAAGCGGCTCATCTTAACTTACATAAAAATAATTCCTTCTTTTGTCAATGCCGTAAATCTAATTCCAACTGGAACGCTTAACAATGCAGAAATTAGGGCCATATGCTCCTTTCCAGAGCCGCTTGCTATTGATAAGGCAACTTCTACACCCTTAATGACTGGCTTTAATTTTTCCAGAAGCTCTTTCTTCATCCCTACAACGTTATCTTTCCTGAATTCCACGAATTCGTGCTTTTTACTGCAGGTAAAATCCCGCGCAGAAACATCTCCCACTAAAATTATGCTATCCCATTCACCTTTTTGTATTAATCCAGAAACCTGGCTCCAGGTTTCTTTCCCATCAGATAATAGCGCAACTAGTTCCATAGTTTCTAAAAAGGGAATAGATTTATAAGCTTTTATATGGTTAGTAATATATAAAACAAAAAATGGTAAAAGACAGCGCTTTAAGCGAGATAACTCTAAGAAAGTATGAGAAACCTTATCAACTGGACAAAAGAGAACTGGTAAAGAAGATATGCCTCTCTCTCGGATTGCTTCAGGCAGGAGACTCAAGAGATGTGATTGTAGATATTCTTCTTGTTTTACTCGAGTCAAATAAAGAAAAAAAGGCGCTTTCTAGCGAAGAAATAAAAACGAAGGTGGAAGAGCTAAGGAAAAAACATAGCCTCGAGATGAAAGGAATTGCAGAGAGCAACATAAGAAGGCAGCTGAAAAGGTTGAGAGATTTAATGTTGATTGAAAAGAAAAATAATATGTATAATATTTCAGAGTTTGAATCTCTTGGAAAGATTTTTAATGATAAGATCGAGAATTTTCTTATTCCTCAGACAGTCGAGAGAATAAAAGAATATCTGGCTGAACTGGAAAAAGAAGAACTAAAATAGAATACCTAATGATTTCAAAGAAGTAATTGTTAAGTCTGCTTCTACTTTTCCAAAATCATATTCTCCTCTCTCAATCAATACCCCATAAACTTTAGCACTTCTTGCGGTTTCCATATCGGTTTTTGTATCTCCTACATAAATTGTTTTTGAGGCATTAACTCCTAGTTCGCCTATACATTTTAATAATCCCTCTGGAGAGGGCTTTGGTTTCACCCCTTTTACTAGCTGAGCTCTTACAACTGAACCAAAACTATGGTTCAACATTCCAATTTCAAGTTCAATAATATGGTCTGGAGCAGCAGAAACAATCCCTGTTTTTACCCCTCTTTCTTTTAACACCTGCAATAGGCCTACATCGGGATAAACTTCAGTGTATTGCCTTCTGAGTTCGATAGTATCAAGATCCCTAAAAGCTGGCCAAAACTGCCCTTCTGGACTGAGATGCCATTTTTCCTGTATTATTCTTGTTCTCTCATCTTCTGAACCGAACCAAAAGTCGTCAATCTGAGATTGGGGAGCAGACCTATCTGATTTTCGCAAGGCCTCCCCAACAACAAGATACCTATATTCTGGTTTGGTATGAACTAAAGTGCCATCGAGATCAAAAATAATCGCCTCAACTATTTCAGGTAGCATTTAATTTTCTGTATAAATGCATTTAAATATAATTATATCTTTAAATAACTATGATGAAATTCAAGGAAATTAAATGCAAGTCATGCATGACTAAAAGCAAGATTACAGACTATGTGATTAATCCTTATACTGGATGCCAGCATGGGTGTGTTTATTGTTATGCTGATTTTATCAAGAAATTCCAGAATATAAAGGAGGAGTGGGGAAAATTTGTTTACGCAAAAACCAACTGCCCAGAACTGTTAAAAGAAGAGTTGAAAAATAGCAAGCCAGGACATATATGGCTTGCGAGTGTTTGTGATTGCTACATGCCTGTAGAAGGTAAACTAAAATTGACTAGAAAAGTTTTACAGACAATCGATAAATCTCCCTATAAAAAGAAGTTTACTTTCGAGATACTAACCAAATCTGCGCTTGTTAAAAGAGATTTTGACTTGATAAAAAAGCTAAATGCAGAGCTTGGAATGTCTATTAATAGCCTAGATGAAAATGTCTCTAGAATTATTGAACCTCTTGCCTCTCCTCCACAAGAGAGGATTAAAACTTTAAAAGAAGCTAAGAAAAAAGGCATAAAAGTTTTTGGCTTTATTTCTCCTGTTTTGCCTGGAATTACAAACCTTGAAGAGCTGTTTAAGGAGCTAAGTTTCTGCAATTACGTTTGGGTTGAGCTTTTAAATACAAAAATAAGTGTTCTAGAGAAACTCATGCCTGTAATCGAGAAAAAATTTCCAGATAAAGTCAAAGAGTTTGAAAGAGCAATAAATTATTCGGAACCTTATAACCAAGAAGTAAGAGAAAGAGCAAGAGAGTTGGAGAAAAAATACAAGCTAGAAGTTAAAGGAGTAGTTGTACATAATCAATAATCACCAATCTTTTTCAGTCATCCATCCCCTTTTCATTGCTAAAGGTCGATAGGCCATTAAATAAGCCCCATGATGGATTGCTCCTAAAACTCCGACTGCTTTCTCCAGCAAACTTCCTTCTGTTCTTGCTTTGTGCGCTTCTCTTCCTAAGGCTGCGAAACTGGCTTTTAAATTTTTTAAAGCTTCGTCTCCATTAAACAGCCCTCTTGCTCCATAGGGGGCTGGATAAGGTATTTGAGTTGATATCCTTCCTAATTCAAAAAGAGTATGCCCGTCTCCAAATATAACCGGAGCAAGATCTGAATTTACCTGATCATGAGCTTCTAAAAAAAGGTAATAGGCGTCTTCGTTTGCGCCCCTATATTCCCAAGGATAAGGCAAGCAAGCTTCTCCGTTAAATACCTCCATTCCAGTAAGGCGCTGAATATAACAGTGAAGGGCGGGTTTATTTATTGCCTCTTTTAAAAATTTCTCAGAACCATGTTTATGGCAAGGATGGACTTCAAAAGCTGCGTAGGATAAGCCTTCTAAGCTCTGGAAAAGGCCTTCGTGAGTTACTCCCCTCCCAGAAATTAAGTCAGAAGTGTCCCTCTGCAGTCCAACAATTAAAACGCTTCCGTCGCCTAATTCTGCTTCTACTGCATTATAAACAGTTATATCTCCTGGCTGAACAAACAGGGCTCTTCCACCTAAGTCATAAACGTCATATTTTTTTCTCAAACATTTAAAAGAATCTGCGAATTTCTCAAATCTCCTATCTCCATGAGGGCACCGATCATCTCCTGTAGAAACAACAGCAATAACTGCTTTGGGCCCCATTCTTTTTCTCACAATATCCATAACCCTGTCAAAAGGTCCTCTGTAAGTATTGGTTCCTAAATGGTGATGCAAATCTGCCCAAACTAATGGCTGGTCCATTAAATCACAGCCAAAAACTATTTATTTAAACATTGCTACATTAAGAAACAAGTATAAACTATGAAGGTTCAAAATCTTGGTGATAGCAACTTATACATTAGAAGACAATAATCCTTAAGTAAGGCATAGAATCTTTACAAATATGCACTCGAATCCTTGGATTGAGGTTTGGCCTATTAATCAAAGAGAGCTAAAGATTATGGGTTCTTTAGATAGACTATTTTTAGATGAAGCACTTTCTGCTCATACTGAAGAACTATGGACTCCTAAAGCTAGTAGGGGCTGGAAAAGTTCTTGGGTGCCTTTCATAAAAAGCTTAAAAATTGCTGGGGGCCCTAGTTTGGTTGAAGTAAAAGCGGGGGTTATGGCTTATAAAGAAGTTGAAGGTATTAATGATGCAATTCAAGGGCAGTTACCAATTATTCCTTCGGGAGTATATTATGATCCTTGCCTTTCAGTTGGATTTTTAACTGCAACTAGCGATAATAAGATTATCTTTCAAAGAAGACCTGATAATGTTCATTGCCCCGGTATGTTAATTCATGAACCCTGTGGGTACATGACTTCTTTGGCATTCACTTCAAGAGCAGGGTGTGATGAACCTAGATATGAAGGAGATTCAAGACTATTTCACCTTAAAACTCAACTGGATTTCAGAAGAAGAGAACTTGCTAAAATTTTCAGTGTTGATGAGGGGGCAGTTAATTATGGTTTAGGGCAGGACTTATTAGGGGCGGGTTGGAAAACAATCGAGGTCTATTTTTCAACAATAGGAACAATCGATGCCAGAGCAGCAGATCTAAGAGTGCCAGAAGGGCAAGAAGTATTCTTTGTACCTTTCGAGCATTTAAAAGGTTTAATACTTAACCAGGGGCGACTCTCAAAAGTTGATGCAAGGGATTACCGTCCTGCTGACCCAAGAGAAATACCTTTAATTGATGAAAGCTTGGCCGGTTTAATATGGGGGTACGAAAGATTAACCGGCGATAGATTAGATATCCCCGAAACGGTCTGTAGGCTTGGTGAAGAGGGACTAGAAATAAAAGTCCATGATACTTCTTCTCCACAGACCTATGAATTTCCTGGTTTTTCATAAATATATAAACCTGCTAGAGAAACCTTTATAAAGCTCGTTTTTCTTAGAAAATTAACTACATCATTAATGCTCGATTTTCTTGAGCATTTAATGCATAGGTAGCACGTTTTAAACGGAAATAGAAAATGGAAAAACAAGATATTTTAAAAGCACTTGCTGAATTAAGAAAAGAAAAAAAGCGCAAGTTTACTCAAACAGTCGAGTTAATTATAAATCTAAAGAACTTTGATATTAAAAAACAAGGCGTTAACATTGTTGTTAATGTTCCTCACAAAGTAAAAGATAGGCACATCTGCGCTTTTTTGAATAAGAAAAGCGAGTCAGTTGACACTATAACAAAAGCTGAATTTGATAAGTACAAAGATAAGAGGGAAATGAAGCGGCTTGTTAAGAAATATGATTTTTTTATAGCTGTGGCAGGATTAATGCCCGCTGTAGCGATGTCTTTTGGTAAGGTTTTAGGGCCAGTAGGCAAAATGCCTTCTCCTCAACTGGGCATCTTGCCCTCAGAAGATGAAAAACCTATAAAGGACTTGCTTGGCATAATAAATAGAGTTATTAAAATCAAAAGCAAGGAAGCTAGCTTAAAGGTTACCATCGGCAAAGAAGAATTGAGCGACGAAGAGTTAGCTGAAAATGCAATTACAGTTTATAAGGCAGTTTTTAATGCACTACCACGTCAAAAAGAGAACCTTAAATCAGTTTTAATCAGATTCACAATGACTAAATCTATAAAAATCCCGATATAAAATGGAAGCAGAAGAGAAAAAACAAGACGAGAAAGCTAAGAAAAGCAAGAAGGTAAAAGCGAGCGTATCAAAAAAGAAACTCGAGAATGTTAAAAAGTTGGTTGAGCTTATAGAAAAAAATGATACTCTTATTATCGCTTCTATCAAAAACCTGCCATCCAAGCAATTTCAGGAAATAAGAAAAAATCTAAGAGGAAAGGCGAGAATGGTAGTTGTTAAAAAAAGAATCATGCTTAGGGCCATAGATGAATCAAGAAATAAAAACCTTGAAAAGCTAAAACAATATGTTTGTGAAGATTCCTCGGTTTTGTTCTCCAAAGAAGATGCTTTTGAGCTTGCAGCTATCCTGGCAGAGAACAAAAATCCTATAAGAGCCAAGCCAGGGCAGAAGGCAATTGAAGATATAAGCGTTGAGGCAGGACCAACAGAAATACTTCCTGGCCCTGCGATAAGCGAGTTTAGTAGCATAGGAATACCTATTTCGGTAGAAGACGGAAAAATAGCAATAAGGCAAGGAAAAGTAATTGTAAAAGCTGGAGAGGAAATAAGCGATGCTGCTGCTTCCATTATGAGCAAACTGAATATAATGCCTTTTAGAATTGGATTGGAGCCTGTTGCCCTCTGCGATCTCAAGATAGGGCAGATATACTTAAATGTTAAAATAGATAAAGAAGCAACATTAATGGAATTAAAGACCGCTGCAGCAAAATCACTGGGATTTGCCCAGAAAATAGCATATTATTGCAAGGAAACTATTAGTTATTTGCTTGCAAAAGGCAATATAAATGAAAAGGCAATAGAAGCAAAAATAGCGGCTCCAGTTTCCAATAATGCTCAAACAGAAACTAAATCGGAGGGCAATTGAGAATGGAATACATATATGCAGCATTATTGCTGCATAAACTAGGGAAAGAGATTAATGAAGAGAATCTTAAGAACGTAGTGAAAGCAGCGGGCGCAGAGATAGACGAAGCTAAAATCAAGACTTTGATTGCTAGCTTAAAGGGATTGAACATAGATGCTGAATTGGCCAATGCAGCAGTTGCAGTAGCAGCTCCAGCACAAGGACAACCAGCAGCAGAGAAGAAAGAAGAAAAGAAAGAAGAGAAAGCAGAAGAAGCTGCAGAAGGTTTAAGCTCGTTATTTGGTTAATTTATCTTGTTTTTATAACCAATAAGGGCCAAACCATGCTTATTCTGGTTTATCCTTCTGCAGAATTAGCTTTGCAATTAACCAACCAAGCTTGAAAATTTCGGGTTTAATTCTACTGCCTGCTGGAAATATTTCTCACTATGACCGAATTTGCCAAGTTTTTCATAGACTTTACCAAGGTTATAATTAGCTTCTGCGGAATTGGGATTTAATTCTAATGCGCGGTTGAACTTGCGTATAGCTTTATTATATTCTCCTCTCTTTGAAAATAAAATGCCGAGATTATCGTGAACTGTTGAATTGTTTGGGTCAAGTTGCACAGATTTTTTCAAGAGCTTTTCTGCTTCATCTAAGTTGTTCTCGTTTAGGTAAATACTTCCAAGTACTAGGAGGTATTCAGGATATTCGTCCAATTCAATTGCCAATCTAAGATAGCGTTTTGCCGAGTTGTAATCTTTAACCTGTATGTACTCTTTAGCAAGCTCAAAACAAACCCAATCTTTTGGCTTCTCGGTAAAATCATTATTTTTAAGACGATTCTTCAATAATTCAATATACATCTGCTTTTTGTCCTGCACATGCTTTTTATCCATATTGCCATAATGATGGATAACAATGCTTGACTCGAGAATTTTGCCATTTGACTTGCTAATTGAATTACTTACTGTTTCGTGAATTTTTCCCTCGAATTTATAGCCGTTTTTAAAGAATCTTAACACTTTTGAAACATCGTAGCCAGAAGCCAGCTTACTTTCAGGATAAATATCATCTCTTGAAGAAATAAATCCTTTTACTCCGATCTCGTTAGTGTAATCCCGCCAATCGAAAAGAATTCCATCGGCGTAGCATTTTAATAAACTTTTAATATTATTATGGTCTATAGTAGATATAACTTCGTCTGCATCTAAGGATAGTATCCATTTTTTTGTGGCTTTTTGAAGTGAAAAGTTGCGAACGAGCGCAAAATCATTTGGCCACTTTAAATCAAAGACCTTGTCAGTATACAATTTTGCAATTTCTTTAGTATTGTCTGTTGAGCCAGTATCAACTATTATTATCTCATCAACAATTCCTTTTACTGATTCAAGGCATCTTTTAAGATTTTTTCCCTCGTTTAAAACAATCATGCAAAGGCTGATTCCATTATCATAATTTCCGTTCATAACTACCAATAAGTAAAAGGGGTATAAAAAGATAGCCACTAATAAAGGAAAATTAAATAAATTATTGGATAAAATATTAGATTTCAGCAATAAATTTAAAAGTCATCAAACTGTATACATATATGCCGCCATGGCACAATGGTACTGCATCGGTCTTGAGCTAAGCTCTCTTTAGAAAAGAGACTTTGGAGAGAAAACTAAAAATCTTCAAAACAAGCCAACCGAGCCCTTACGGGCATCCCGGTTCGATTCCGGGTGGCGGCGTGGGATTTTCCGTCGATAAAATTACGGCGTCAGAAAATAAGGAATCGAACTTTTTATCTTTTAAGGTTTCTAAAAATTAGTGAACTGGTTGTTTGAATATTTCTATAACTTTGGCAATATTCACATTGAGGGTAGAAAGTTTCAAATCCTCTTCTTCCAAGAATTCGTTAATAGGTATTATTAGTCTCCCATTTCTAAATGTTGCATCTCTTAAATCTGCTCCTTCTAAAGTATTTTCATAGGCACGTTTAAGATAGGAAAATGCCATCTCTTCAAATTCTTCTTCCCTACCAAATGTATGAAAAACAGGACTAAGTCGTTTTAATTGAATTGGTTTTAGTTGAGGATAATGGCTAAGAGGGATATGTATGCAAACCATACCATTTCTAACAAGAGAATTGTAGAATGATTTAGAGAAATTAAATAGAAAAGGTTGAGTAGAAACTGCAAAGGCTAATTTTCCCTCTTTTTTAGAATGATTTTTTATAGGAGTACCTATTATTACTGCATTAGTATACGCGGGACCATCAAAAATGAAGGTTCCTGGTACAATATATTCATAAGGATATTCTATTTCTTTGACCATTAAAAGAAACATTATTACTCTATATAACTATTACTCCCCCCTAATTAGGGAAAAATATATAAATGGGAAAAGGTAATCTTGTATATGATAAAGGAATCGCTAGAAAGAATAGGGCTAACAACAGGAGAAGCGGAAGTATATGAGGCACTAATTAGCTTAGGCTTATCTTCAACAGGTGCAATAACGAAAAAGGCTGGAATTGCCAGTTCTAAAGTGTATGAAGTGCTTCAGAGATTGCAGAAAAAAGGTTTAGTAAGTTTTGTTATTAAAAATGGAGTGAGGTATTATAATGCAACACCTCCAGAAAGATTAATTGATTTTCTTGAAGAGAAAAAAGAAGGTATCACAAAATCTCAAGAGGAAATCAAGAAGATAATACCAATAATGACAAATAAGATGAATGAGGCAGGAGAACATAGCGAAACCATTGTGTATACAGGTAGTGAAGGTGCTAAAATAGTTTTAAATGAAATTCTTGAAGAAGGGAAGAAAGGCATTTCCAATATTGGTTTTGGCACAGATACTGACCCTTATGTTACTTTTTTGCCACATGCACTTGATAGATACATCCATGAGTCAAAAAAGTATAAGTTTAAAACAAGATTGCTTTTTGCCAAGGGATTTAAATCTCCAAATATTAATGCCGAAATAAGATATCTTCCAATAGAATACTTGCCTCCTGTTAGAACAATGGTATATGGAAACAAAGTTGCAATAGTCAATTTCAATAAGCCAATTACTACAATTATAATAAGAGATAAAGAAGTAGCAGACTCTTACAGAAAACAATTCGAGCTCCTTTGGAAGATAGCTAAACAATAAAAGCAGTTGTCGCCGTAAGAAACTCTACTTTTTGTCTGGACGACGGGTGGCGGCGTTCTTTATCTATTCATTTCATTGGGTATTTCTAAAAAGAATACTCTAAACATTACTGGGGAATACAGCAAGCCCGCAATTGCCAAAAGGAAGAAGTAAGAATCATCTACTGCTATTAAAAACGCCCCTACAAACAAAACGATTGTCCCGATTATTGCAAGAATTCCCACTAAGGTTTTGTGCCTGTATACAGAATGATTGAGTATTGTAATAACCAAGTAGGCTACTAAATTTATAAGAGGCATATAACTCAAGTCAAGATTAAAGGAAGCAATAACTCCGATTACAAAAAAGAATGAAAGCATCAAAGAAATTCCTTCTTCTATAAAAGAGAAAAATAGGCTTATCAAAAATAAATCTATTTTATGGAGTCTATTGCCTGATATCTTTTGTATGACGCGTAGAATAAGCAGGCTGCAGATAGTTATAGTAAAGAGAATCCCATAAATCATGAATTGAAACTCAATGGAATCTTCCTTTACAAAATAAGAAAAGATGAATAATACAAGTATTAAAATGCCTACTGCGAAAGAATAGAACTTATTTTGCATATTCGCTCTTTTTTATAATTTCTTGAGGCATTTATCGTATATAAATGTTATTATTTTTCTGGATGTTTGTCGTTTTAACGAATAACTTCTTGGAGTCTTATTCAATCCAGCTTTTTATTTTTTGCCAAAAGCTCTTTTTCTCTTCAACTGTTTCAGCTGGCTCAAAATGGTATTTTATAACTGGCTTTTCCTGCATCTTTGGTGCTTCTACTGCCAGCTGCTTGTGGGCGAGCTCTATGGCCTGTTCTATGGAAAGCCTGGAATAATCTTGGTTTTCTAAAGCTATCCTTAAAGAATCAAGAGTATAGCCTTTAGCTAAATTTCTTTTAATGTAATCTGCTAATTGCTGAATATATCCTTCTGGCATGGCTGCCTAAAGTAAAAGAAGTTTAAAAAGTTATTTCTGCTTTTTTAGACGTTTTTTTTCCTAATCAGCTGCATATAAATTATAACTCCCACAACTGCCAATGCGACTATTCCTATAACAACTATTAATATGATAATCCATAACTTAGAGGATTTTTTCCCAGTATCTGTTTGTTCATCCTGTCCTGCTGAAGCATTTGAAGTCGTATTAGTCGTTGGTGTAGTTGAAGAGGAGGTATTCGTAGGAGTGGTTGAGGTAGTTGTTGCCTCTCCTGCTATAGTAAAATAACTAAAAGAAGTCAGCTCAGCGCCCAAGTAATAATAAGTAGTATCCTCAGCTTCGAGAGTCGTTATAATCTTTTTCCATTCCTCACTTGAATTGTCAAATTTGTAGAAAGAAATATCTTGCTTGGTTAAACTGTTATTCTGAACCCACGTCTTTTCAACTTGCAATAAAATATAAGCCAGATTGAGTTTTTGATTAAGATTTGTTGCTTCTATTTTTAAGTATCTATAAACTTTCCCTGATTTTGCTACAGAAACTTGAGAAGGTAATGTAGAATATTTAGACGCGGTGAGTCTAACATTTGTTGATAAGTTGCTAACAGTTAGGTTTATCCTATTTATTCCTAGATTCTTATCACTTACAAGCCAGGTTTCTGTAGCTCCTGTCTGAATAGTTGTAAAGGTCTTGGACCTGCTAGAAGTAGGGGTTGTAGCTCCTGAGCCTGAGTTGTCTCCGGTGTAAGAAGATGTTGTGAAAGAATAGGTACCATTAGTTGCGCAATTTCCATACTGGTCGCAGGATGTAATATTATAGTAGTAGGTAGTAGAATAAGCTAAATCACTTAGCTCTATTGAATGAGATGTGGTGAAGTCATCGTCATCTTCCAAACTGCTTACGCTGTAGGTTGTTCCATAGTTAATTGTTGAATTAGCATTCTCATTAGTTATCCAGGCTATTGTTGCAACGTTAGAAGAAGGGGAGGAAGATACGCTAGAAATCAATGGGTCGGTATTGTCGTCTATATAAATCCATCTCGAACCAGAGTCTCCTGACACGCTGCAGGTAATCTTCCAGGTATAGTTGCCCTGGCTGATTGTTGTTGATGAAGTGATTTTTGTTAAAGAGCCATTAAGCACAGAGGAATTGCTTCCATAAGATGCCCAGCTCCCTTCATCATTAAGCCTCATGTAGAGAGTGCAGGTTTGGCTTGTCGAATTATGCGAATATAATGTAAAATTAAAGCTAGGGGTCTGAACAGGGGTTATGTTATAATTGGCAGGAGAAGTAAGATTTATGCTGTCTAAATGAGAAGATAATTCGTAATAGGTTCCATTGATGTTAAAGCTGACGTTCCATTTGGCTGATAAAGCAGAGGGAAGTGTTATGTTTATTTTGAATTGTATTGTTCCAGTGAGATTATAATTGCTTCCGCTACCATTCACCCAAGTGTTATTTTGTGATTGGTTTACCCATGTTGAACCATTATACCAATCTATTTTATAGGTTAAGTTGTAGTCTGCTGTATTATTTAGAGTGAAATTAGAAAGATTTCCATAGTAAGGGCCTGTTGAATTAATAGTCAGGTTTACATAAGTAGTGCATTCTATAGAAGCCGAGCCCTTCCAGCAGCTGTAAACAGCTGAATCAGAGGTAATATTCCCTAAATCAGAATAATACTGGGATTGCGATGCAGAAGCTAAAGCAGACGCTAGAAAAAAAGCTGATATAAATAGGAAAATTACTTTTTTCACCATCTTTTTCTGACAATACTAATGAAAATAGAGTTTATAAAGTTTTCTTGTAGGTTATTATCGTCGGAAAAGATTAGAATCAAAAAAATTTCTTGATTCAGAAATTTTTAGGCTTTTAAAAAAATATTTTAAAATGAAGAAAATTCAAATAATTTTTTTCTTCTCTTTTGTTTATTCCCTCTTAGAATAAGTATTACTATTACAGCTATAACTACTACAATTATCAGCGCAAAAATCCATTGAGAAAGGTTAGATGAAGGTTCTGTAGTTGTGGTGGATGAAGGGGTAGTTGAAGGAGTTGTGGACGGTGTTGTGGAAGGAGTAGTTGAAGGAGTTGTGGACGGTGTTGTTGGCTCTGTAGGGGCTGCTGCTTTTATGCTTTGAATAGTGAAATCTGCAGAGGTTGTAGTTTTAACGCTGTTTAATTTTACTGAAATGTCATCTTGGCCATCCCCTGTTAAATCGAATTTCTTTATTTCTCCTTCTGATAATGTGGCTGTCTGGGGTGTTGAAGAAACAGTTACCGTTACAGTCTTATTGAAAATCTTAGTAAGTTTAACCGAATGGGATTCGTTACTTACAGCGAATTTCACCATTCCTCCCGTGGATAAAGACTTAGCATAGCCTTGCTCAAGCTGGCTTTCAGTTATAGTATAAGTTGGTGTTCCTCCGCTACCTCCTGGACTAGTTTCTGGAGTAGTGGTAGAAGCAGTTACAATTAGAGTTCTTGAAGCTGAAGCGTTAACATTTCCTGCGTTATCTGTGCAGTTTATACTCCAAGTATGGGTGGCTACAATTAGGCCTGATTGGGTTATCCCGTTTGTTATGGATTTTCCAATTGAAGACAAGTTTGTTGCTACAAGGCTTCCATCCATAATCAAGCTGCAGCTTGCAATTCCATATGCGTCTGAAACATTGAATGAAAAGTTATAGGAAGAAGTTGTTGCAGAAACTCCGGCTGCTGGAGAATTTAAGAGAACATTTGGCTTGGTTTGGTCTACAAAAATAGTTCTGTTTGCTGTTGCCCAAGTTACATTTCCTAGGGTATCATTTACACGGCAATTCCAAGTGTAATTTCCCTCGGATGTTAAGTTATAAGTCCATGAAGTGGAATTAGAAGTCCCGTTCAGCTCCGTCAAGTTAGGTGCTGAAATATTGCCTCCGCTTGAATTCCAGATATAAAGAGTAAGTGAGTTTATATTAATGGAAGAAGTTGCATTGCATGTGAAGTTCTGGGTTGCAGATTGGGACTGAGTATTATTGGCAGGGCTTGATAAAACAACGTCAGGGTAAGCATTTACAATAACATATCTTGAAGTATAATTAGTATGTCCTGCAGAGTCATTAACAGTTACATTAAGGAAATAAGTGTCGTCTGCTAATGTCCTATAGCTTACCTCTGCTGACCAGGAATTAGTGGTATTTGTATCTAATAAACTTCCTGAAGAGTTGTAGACTTTTAAGATTATTGAATCAGGATTAGCGTCTGTTAGTGTTATATTAACAGTAAAATTGGAAACAGTTCGGTTCTCGTAACTTCCCGGGCGGACAAAAGAGACAGATGGAGATGTTGTATCCAAGGTTATTTTAGTTGTGAAAGCGGTTGTATTAGAGTTTCCTAAGGTATCGTTTGCTGTTGCATTGATGTAATAAGCTCCGTCTGGCAGGCCTGAGAAGTTTATATATAATGGAGAAGAATAAGCGATTGAAGAATTAATCAGATTATGGGAGGAATTAAATAAACTTACATTTATTGTTTCTAATCCAACTAAAGAAGATGCGGCTATTACAGTTACATTTATCTCCGTTGCTGAAACTATTGTTCCGTTGGTTGGTGAAGTTAAGACAACTGTTCCTGGGCCGGTTATGTCTAATAATATAGCATACGTTGTGGAATAATTTATGTTATTACCAGTATCATTAAATGTGGCATTAAGATAGTAAAGCCCGTCTGGCAAGTTAGTGAAGTTATATTCTCCCTTTATTGCGCTGTATGAAGAGGAATTATAAAGTCCCGTGGAGTTATACAAAGTAATATTAAGAGTACTTGCTGCTCCGTTGTCTGTTACTGAAACATTGGCATAAATAGCATTCATTGAATAATTTCCTGAAGCTGTTATCGGGTTTATAAAGGAAACACTTGAAGCAGGAGTTGTATCATTAACCTGAATACTTATATTTGCTTCATTTGCTCCTGAAGAATTTAATGTTATTACAGTAATATTGTACCATCCAGGTGTTTGAGGGGTTGCATTAAACCAGAAGCTATTGTTTGCTGAACCGTTCATAAGATAATGCGTAAAATTTTCCCAGGTTAAATTATTTGATAGATTTTTAAATAAAACATTTGCAGCATTTGTATCATTTTGCTCCCCCGGATTAAATTTAAATGAATCGGGGAGAGTTATATTAATCTGAGTTATATTTGCATCGTTGCCAGGATTAGTGTTATTAATTGTTATGTTGAATATAATTCCAGTGTCCTCATTAACATACTTTATAGTATTAGAATCATCTATCCTGACAAGATGTTGTGCAGCTAATGCCAAGTATGCAAGAAAAATCGTTGATATAATTGCAAAAGCGAATAGACATTTGAATGTAACCTTAGCTCTTTTGTTCATTTTAACACCCTTTTTTACTGCAAATTTAAGAAACATTGGTTTATAAACTTTTCTTTGTAAAATTTATTTTATTTTTACTGGATGGATTTTTTTATAAAACTTTATTGCATCTGCAAGTTTCTCTTCAGATTCTGAATAAAATGTCAATAAGATTTCTCTTTTGTTTACCTTTTCCTTGCAGTGTTTATGAAGATAGATTCCAGCCCCTTTATCTGTTGGAGAGCCCAGTATTCTCGCTATTAGGTTAATTTTTCTATTGTTTATCTCGGTTATTTTTCCAGATTTAGCAGAGAGGATATCTCTAGAAAATTCACCGAGTTTTAGCCTCGAATCTGAAACAGAGCCTTTCTGGGATTTGATAATTTTCTTGAATTTTTTGAAGGCTTTTCCTGACTTTAAAATCTTTTCAGCCATTTCAACTCCCTTGCCTTCCTCTGTCTCCCCAGTCATCTCAAAGAGCTTGCCTGCTAGAAGCAGGGATTTTTTTTCGAGGTCAGGTGGGCGGTTCTGTTCTTGCCTCAAAACAGCCAGCACATCTTTCATTTCCAAAACTGACCCTATACCATGGCCTATGGGTTGGGAGCCATCAGTCAAGATGCATCTAAGATCAATTTTGAAACTCTTTCCAAACTTTTCAAATTTATCCTTGAGCTTGACTGCCTGCGCTTCTGAAACTTTCGCAGACCTCCCATAAGGGATATCTATCAAAACATACTTGCTATCGACAGACAATTTTTTAGAGAGTATTGAAGCGAGAAGCTGCGGCTCAGGGTCGAGATTCATCAACTTTTCTATTTGTATTATCTTATCATCTGCAGGGGCAAGACCTAAAGAACCTCCCCAAACCATGCAGGCATTGTTCTTCTTGATTATCTTTTTTATCTCCTTTATTGAAAAGTCGACACTCGCCAGACATTCGATGACATCGGCTGTTCCTGCAGCAGAGGTAATTGCTCTCGAAGAAGTTTTTGGCATCTTCAAGCCGGCTGCAGCACAGATAGATATAACAATAGGGGTTGTTCTGTTGCCGGCAACGCCCCCGATGGAATGTTTATCAGCCACTTTTCCCCTTAATTTTATTACATTGCCGCTACTAACAATCGCCCGTATCAGGTATTCGATTTCTTTTACAGACATTCCGCACTTGTAGATAGCAGAAACAAAATAGGCAATTTCGGGCCCAGTTAAAGCATTTTTAACAATATCTGAAATTATTTTCTCGAACTCAAATTGGTTAAGAGGGGTGCACATAAGCTTTTTATGTATAAGGTAAATGCTTTCTGGATGAGGGGCGATATTGATCTCTACAACATCGTCCTCTTTTAATTTTAGTGCCTCTATGACTTCCTCTGAAACGGCAACCTCGTCTTTTTGGAGAAGCCCTGTAGCTATATCCACGACAGATACGATTTTTTTATTGCCATTGGTTATTGTTATACGGTCATCGATATTCACGCTCAGTTTGTCTGCAGTCCTCTCGTGGAGAATAGAAACGGGCCTACCGGCCTGCAATTTCAAAATCTTTACTTTTAGCTTCATCTTACCTCTTTTATATGATTATAATATAGGCAGAATCTTGGTTTTTATATCTTACCATCACTCTGTTTTTTGTATAAGTATACTCTCTGTTCTTTTATTGGTTCTAAAAGTTTCTATAATCAAAATTAAGTAGGAGATAATCAAAGGGCCCAGAACTAAACCCAAAACTCCAAACACGAACAAGCCACCAATCATGCTAACCAGAATAACTGCAGAATTTATTTTAGTTCTTCTGCTTACAATTAAAGGCCGGATTATATTATCTATCCAGCTAATGACTACCAAACCATAAATCAATAAGCCGACTGCTTCAGTTGTCCTCCCTACTGAGAATAGGTAAATGTCAACTGGCACCCAAACTAGCCATGGACCAAGAAGGGGGATTACGCTGAAGAAAATTGCAAGCAGAGTCAAAATTACTGCATTTGGAATCCCTAAAATAAATAAGGCGAAACCTGCAGCTAGGCCATGAACAATTCCTACAAGGATGTTGCCGTATATCACCGAATAGGTTATATCCTTAAATTGCTGAAATACTTTTTTCTCAGACTCTTTTGAAAGTGGAGAAAGGCTCTGAATATAAGCTACAAATTCCTCACCATCGCGCAAGCCAAAAAAGAAAACAAACAGGATAATCAAAAGGTGTACCAGAATTGCAGGAGAGCCAAGAATAATATCTTGGAACTTGTTGAGAAAAGAATCTGCCAGTTTGGCTGTAAAAGAATTCAACCCAACTATTAAGTCTTTTGAAATATCCGGAGAAACAAAAAGCTTGTTTATTAGAGCATAAGCGGGAGTTAAAAAATCCTCTCCCTGCAGAAAAGTGTAGATTTGAACTGACTGCCTCACTATTAAAGGCATGAAGAAAACAAGAGGCACAATAATGATTGCCAGAAGAATTAGACAAATAATCAAAGCAGAGAGATTCTTACTTTTTACCAGCGAGCGAATTCTCTTATGTAATGGATAGAAGATGAATGATAATATAAGGGCAAAAATTGTAGAGATAAGAATCGGCCTTAATATCAAAAATGTTAATACTAGTAAAACGGCAACTATAATAATAATCGCAATTCTATTAAAGGATTTTTCGTCTATCATCACAACAGAATAGTTAATACTATTACTATAATTTTACTAATAAATATATGTTTTTAAAGTTTATAAAGGTTTGTTTAGAAATTATTTTAAAGTGGTTAGATAGTTTTTTAAACTAACAAAATAAAATAAAGGTATGGACTGCTTTATTAAAAAAGTCTGGCAAGGAAAAGGAGAAGAAGCTCATCAGTATTTTGTAAGATTCTCCAAGGGAAAATTTGAAAACAGGGCGCTTTTAGTTCTGCAAAAGACGACAAAAATAAAGCTGAAAGGGAGTTTTGAATGGGCAAATGACTTTGCTACAATCGCTTCTGAACTGGCTAGTTTAAATTTTTCTGGAACAATTATAAGCAAGCAGGAACTTCCTGAAATAGCAGAGTTTCTAAAAAAGAAAAAAGAAGGAATAGTCCAATATGAAGTTTTGGGAGTCAGCTCTGAAAAAATCAAGCAAATCCGAAGCAGAGCCTACTGCCTGCTATTAAATGCCGAAAGCCCTGAACTGACATTAAAAACAAAAAAGAAGCTTCCAAAACCTGGAAAATCAGGAGAAGGAAAAGTTGATGATGGTTTTTGCATTATTGAAGCAGACTTAAAATACTGGAATCAAATAAAAGAAGCTTTTATGCTCGCTGAATGCAAAAAAGCAAAGATTGCCCATACTATATTAATAGACAGCATAATCCTGCCAGAAGGTGAAAAAGATTTTGCAAAAATACGAGAGCTGGCAAAAAGAAAAGGCAAGATAATAAGAAAAATAGAAGTAGATGGCGTTCCTTCTTCAGAAGAAAAAGAGCTTTTGGCGTAAACACATTTTTAAATTGCTTTATATTACTAGTCCCATGAGAATACTATTAGCATCGCAATCTGCTTCTAGAAAAAGAGCGCTAGATATCCTGGGATTAAAATATGAAACAAAGCCGAGTTATTTTGATGAAAAATCCATAAGGGAAGAAAATCCAATCGAGCTCGCAAGAAAATTGGCAGAAGCAAAGTCAAGAGGGATAGGCGAAAAAGAGGCAGATGCGCTTGTAATTGCGGGAGATTTATTTGTGGTGTTCAACAATAAAATCTATGAAAAGCCCAAAGATGAAAAAGAGGCCTTTGAAATGCTAAATTCTTTTTCAGGCAATAAAGTTGAAATAATCGCAGGAGTCGCGGTCTATAATTCAAATACAAAGAAAATGTTATCAACTGCTGAAAAATATACTCTTAGATTTAGGAAGCTCCTAGAGTACGAAATAAAAGACTATATGTCAAGGTATCCTGTTTTAAAAGTTTCCGGGGCATTTGAAACAGATGGAGCAATCAGGTTTGCTGAAGGCATAGAAAAAGGAAAGTATCCATTTTTGACTGCTTTTCCAATGAATGAGTTAATAGGATTTCTTAGAGAAAATGGAATTAAAATATAAACTTTTAGCTCACGCAAACCTTTAAAAACCACCTTTTTCTATAAGTGAAATAGGGGATAGTGTTTAAAATGAAGTCGCTTAACTTAATAGAGATTTCGCATAAATTTCCGCTGATTAATCACAAATGCCAAGACACAACCAACCTAGAAGAGGAAGTTTACAGTATTGGCCGAGGAAAAGGGCCAAAAAAATTCTGCCTAGTGTGAACTGGCAGGCTGTTTCTAAGGAGAAAAAAGGTCTTTTAGGATTTATTGGATATAAAGTTGGAATGGCTTCTGCTGTTCTGAAAGATAATACTGAACATTCAATGACCAAAGGACAGAAGATTATAACGTCTGTCACAATAGTTGAATGCCCTCCGTTGAAAATACTTTCGGTCAGATTCTATAAAAATGGAAGGCCTGTTAAAGAAGTGTTGGTTGGAGGAGACAAAGAATTAAAGAACAAAATAAAGCCCGTGAAGAAAAAAGAGAAACATGATTTGGACTTTAAAGATTATGATGAAATAAGAGTTATTGTTTATTCAACTGTTAATAAGACTTCTATTAAAAAGTCTCCAGATCTAACTGAGATTGCAATTGGCGGAAGCAAAGAAGAACAGCTGGAAACTGCAAAGAATTTCTTGAATAAAGAGATACCAATAGAAGAAGTTTTTAAAGAGGGGCTGGTGGATGTTAGAGGGGTTACAAAAGGAAAGGGATTATGCGGGCCTGTAAAGAGATTTGGAATAAGCCACAGATTTCATAAGTCTGAAAAAGGAGTAAAGAAAGTGGGTTCTATTGGCCCATGGCACCCTGCAAGAGTAATGTTCACGGTTCCAATGGCAGGACAGACTGGATTTTTTACAAGGATAAATTATAATAATAAGATAATAGCAAGCGGAAAAATAAATGAGAAAAACATTAATCCTGGCAGAGGATTTGAACATTATGGAAAAATAAATACTGATTATTTAATAATAAGAGGAAGTTTACAAGGGCCTGCAAAAAGGCAGTTGCTTTTAACACAGCCTTTTCGGCCAACAAAAAAACAAGTCAAGAAAAAATTTGAGTTTGTAGGATTTGCAAAATGAAAATCTTTAGAAAAGATTTTATCAAAACAGCTAAAGCTGAAGTCAACCATAAGTCTGTTGACAGGAAGACAGGAAAATGAAAATAAACATTTTAGATTCACAAGGAAACAAGAAGAAAGAGATAGAAACTCCTGTTTTTGACGGAAAAATACGAGAAGATATTGTCCAGAAAGTTGCAGAAGTTGAGAAAGTGAGACAACCTTATTCTCCTTTTCCTCTTGCTGGAAAACAGTATTCTGCTGCAGGAAAAATAAGGCACGGAAGGAGGAGATGGAAAACAGCTGCCGGCAGAGGCATTTCAAGAGTTCCAAGAAAAATATTCTGGAGAAGAGGAACTCAGTTTTATTGGGAAGGCGCAACTATTTCAGGAACAAGAGGCGGAAGAAGAGCGCATCCTCCAAAAATCCTTGGCATGATTAATACTAAAAAAATAAATAAAAAAGAGGCAAAACTGGCTTTCTTATCTGCTCTCGCTTTAACAAGCTCTATAGAACATGTTAATAAAAAATATGAAACATTGGAAGGGAAAAAACTGGAAATAAAATTGCCAATTGTTGTTGAAGATAGCGTTGTTAAATTAAAGACAAAAGAATTTTTAAATTCAATAGAAAAAATGCTCGGACCTGCTGCAGAGTTAGCAATACAGAAAAAGAAAGTAAGGCATGGAAAAGGAAAGATGAGGGGAAGAAAGTACAGGAAAAGCGCAGGTGCTTTATTCGTTATTGGTAAAGGAGAAGAAATGAAGATGAGTGGAATAGAAATTAAAAAAGCCAGCGAGTTAAGAGTTGGAGACTTGGCTTCTAATGGAGCAAGATTAACAATCTATACTGAAAAAGCTATAAAAGATTTAGAAGAAAGACTAGAAGGAAAAAATAAAGAAGAAAAAGAAACAAAAAAAGTGAAGAAAAAGCAGGCAATTAAAAAGAAAAAGGAGAGCAACTGAAAATGTTAAAGCCAATAACTTCAGAAAAAGCAGTAAGGATGATTGAGGCAGATAACACTCTTTTATTTGAAACTGATAGGGGGAATAAAAAATCAGGGATAAAAAAAGAAGTTGAAGAAATGTTTAAAGTAAAAGTAGAAAAGGTCAAAGTTTTCATAAGAGGCAATAAAAAATGTGCTTATGTTAAATTGGATAAAAAAAATCCTGCAATTGATGTTGCAACTAAATTAGGGATGATATAAAATGAAATACTTAAAGTTTACAAGAGCAAGAATACCCGAAATAAGGACAGTTAATAGCAGACAAGACCTTGAAGAGATAGATGCTGGAGATTTGGTTAAAGTGCATTACCTTGGAGATATTCAAACTAAGTGGATGGTCTATGCAGGAGAAAAAGATGACAAACCTGTATTCCTAAGGCAAAGCGCAGATAATCCCCAAGATATAATAAGTTATACTGGAGATAAGGAAAGCGCTTTCTTTCAGAAGGGGCATGTAGTATTAGTGCATGGCAGGGAAATGAAAACACACAAAATAGGAGATATTGATGGACACTGCTATAAAATGGAATTATTAATGGCAGCAGGATTATGGAAAAGCCCTGCAAGAATGGTGCCTATAAGGGCGCTAGAACAGGAGGCAGAAGCAGCATAAACATGGGAAAGAGAATAATTTCACAGGCAAGAGGGCACGGAAGCAATATGTATAGAGTTAGGAGGAAAGCCTACAGCATTAGAATAGGCTACCCGGACAGTGAAGGGACTGCAAAAATAATAAAAATTGTTCACAATGCAGGACACAGCGCTCCGTTGCTCAAGTTACAGATCAAAGATAAAGTTTTTTATATTCCTGCATTTCAAAATTCGTATGAAGGACAAGAGATAAACATCGGAAAATCAGAAGAAATTAAGCAAGGAGATATTTTAAGGTTAAAGAACATGAAACAAGGCACAAAAGTTTATAATATAGAAACGGTGCCTGGAGATGGAGGAAAACTTATAAGGACCGGAGGAAGTTTTGCAGAAGTTGCAAAAAAAGAACATAATAAAGTGTTTTTACTTATGCCTAGCAAAAAAACAATTGCCTTGAGTGATAACTGCAGGGCGACGGTTGGAACAATTGCGGGCAGCGGAAGACTGGACAAGCCAATGAGAAAGGCCGGAATACATTATCATGCTATGAGAGCAAAAGGCAGGAAGTGGCATTACACTTCAGCTGTCAAGATGAATGCTATCGATCATCCTTTTGGAGGCGGAAGAGGAAAGAGAATTAAGAGCAAAATAGCCAAGAGAAATGCACCTCCTGGAGCAAGAGTCGGGCACATAAGGCCAAGGAGGACCGGACACAAGAGATAAAATGGCAAAAGAATTTACATTTAGAGGCAAGACAATGCAAGAATTGAAAGAAATGGATACTCGAGAGTTTGCAAAATATCTAAAATCTAGGCAAAGAAGAGCGGTTTTAAGGCAGTTTGATAAGATTGAAAAATTTGTATTAAGATGCCAAAAAAAGCAAAAGGCAGGAAAGCAAATAAGAACCCATTTAAGAGACCTTGTTATAGTGCCAAGAATGATAGACTCAACAATCAACATATACAATGGAAAAGAGTATGCAAAAATATTAATAATGCCGGAGATGCTTGGGCACAGACTTGGAGAATTTTCTGTGACAAGAAGCAAAGTACAGCATGGCGCTCCTGGAATAGGTGCTACAAGGTCGAGTGCCGCATTGTCAGTTAAATAAAAATATGGCAGAAGAAAAACAAAACGAAAAGGAACAAACTGAAACAAAAGCAAAGGAAGAGAAAAAAGTAGTTGAAGCTCCAAAAGAAAAAGATGAAAAGAAAACAGAGAAAGTGACTGATAAAAAAGAAGCTAAAAAAACTGCAGGAAAAAAATCAGAGGCAAGAGAAGCGATAGTAAATGGCAGAGACCTTCCATTAAGCAAGAAACACTGCATGGCTATCTGCGATTTTATTCGTGGAAAGAGAATAGAAGAGGCTCTTCCATTAATGGAAAAAGTAGCTTCTATGAGAATAGCTGTGCCGATGAAAGGAGAAATTCCCCACAGAAAAGGAAGAATGATGTCTGGGAGATACCCTGTAAAGGCTGCAGAACAATTTATTAGAATGTTGAAACAGTTATCTGCAAATGCAGAGAATAAAGAAATGGATATTGACAAAGGGATAATAGAGTGTAAGGCAGATAGAGCCTCTAGGCCATATAAAAGATTTGGAAGCATGAGATTCAAAAGAACACATGTAACATTAAAACTTGTAATCAAAGATAAAAAGAAAAAAGCTAGGAGGGAGAAGAAAAGATAGAATGGAAGAGAAAAAATTTGTCCAGTTTAAGAAAGACGAGTATGCAGTCAAAGAGTATGTTAAAAACTCGCTAGGAAAAGGAAGGATAAGCTCGGTAAAGATAGACTACACTCCTGTTGGAGAGAAAATAATAGTGGCTACAAACAAACCCGGATTGGTAATAGGCAGGAGAGGAGAAAGGATAAATGATCTCACCTCTTTTTTAAAGAAAAGGTTCAAACTTGAAAATCCTCATATAGAAATAAAAGAAATAATAAAAGCAGAATTTGACGCCCAACTTATAGCAGACGAAATCGCGCTTGCATTAGAAAGGCTTGGGAGCTTAAAATTCAAAATAATTGCCTATAAAACACTGCAGAGAATAATGGATGCAGGAGCTTTAGGAGTAGAAATTCGTTTAAGCGGAAAACTGCCAAGCGAAAGGGCAAAAAGCTGGAGATTTGCATCTGGCTATCTTAAAAAAACAGGAGACACGGCTAAGATAGTTGATAAAGCCCAGTCTGCTGGCAAGACCATGGCGGGGATTGTTGGGGTAAAAGTAGCTATACTAACTCCTGACAAAAAAATCCATGACCAGATAAAAATAGACGATAACATAAGGCAAAGAATAAAGGCAGTAATAGAACTAGAAGAAAGCAAAGAGAAAAAAACTAAGTACAAGGAGAAAAAATAAGAAGATGGCAATTTTAAGATCAAAAGATATAAGCAAGATGTCCGGTAAGGAGCTGGAAGAAAAAATGAAAGAATTAAAAATGGAGCTTACTAGAGCAAATGTGGCTGCAAATAAGACAGGAAAGATTAAAATTAAGGAGATTAGAAGGACTATTGCTAAGCTTTTAACGTTCATGGCTAAAAAGCCTGATAAACAATAAGATGGATATATGTCCGAAATGCGGATTGCCTTCACAGGCATGCGTTTGTAAGGAGATAGCAAAAACAGAACAGAGAATAAAGATAGAGACAGAGAAGAGAAGATACGGTAAAGTAATAACGTTGGTAACTGGATTGAGCAAAGATGTCGACATGAAAGAAATCGCAAAAGGGCTCAAATCAGAACTGGCGTGCGGAGGAACAATAAAAAACAACGCAATAGAGCTACAGGGCGACCACAAGAAAAAAGTCAAACCTGTGCTTGTAAAGATGGGCTTTCCGGAAGATGCTATAGAGGACTAAACCCCTCTTTAGTAAGAATGAAAAGGAGAAAGTTAGAAAGACAAAGATGGAAGAACAAAACAAAGAAAAGAAAATGAAAGAAGACAACAAATGTACTGACAAGCAGTGCCCATTTCATGGGTATCTAAAGCTAAGGGGCAGGAGCTTTAAAGGCTACGTCGTAAGTAAGTTTCCAAGAAGAGTAGCAATAGAATTTGAAAGGATAACTTACATCCCAAAATTTGAAAGGCATATGAAAAAGAAAACTAGGATTCATGCAAGATTACCTGACTGCATGAAGCAGGATATTGAATTAGGGGATTATATTGAAGTAAGAGAGTGCAGGCCATTAAGCAAGATAATACACTTTTGTGTTTTCAAGAAAATACGCTCGGCAGAAGGTACTGAAGTAAATAAGAATGGAGAGAAAAAATGAAAGCAGTAGCAGCAAGACTAACCTGGGGATTGAATATAGGAAGCAAAGCTATAGCTGCAGATAACAGCGGGGCAAGAATAGTCAGAATAACCGGGGTCAAGGGGGGAAAAGGAAGAAGGGGAAGGCAGCAGCCTGCTAAGCCAGGAGACTGGGTAAAAGTATCAGTCAGGAAAGGGCTTTTAGAAATGAAAGGCAAGGTTTTTGATGCAGTTCTTATAAGGCAGAAAAAGCCATATCAAAGAGCAAGCGGGGAGAGAATCGCATTTCAGGATAATGCAGTGGCATTGTTAAAAGATGAAAAAGGAAATCCAAAAGGAACACAAATCAAAGGGCCAATGTCGCGAGAGGTGGCTGTAAAATGGCCTCAATTAGGTAAAATATGCAAGTATATTGTTTAAAATGAAAACTCAAGAAGCAGAATTAAAAATCGATGAAATAAGAAGGTATAGAGAAGAAAAAGAAGAACTAGGTAGATTTCTCTCTCAAAGAGGAATGAGACTTGAAGCTGTAGCCAGCAAAATTGGAAGCCCTTACTTTGACAAGTTTATTAGCGCTTTAGCAGCAATGGGCGAGATGATAGAAAGAGGAGCAGATGCAGCTAAGACGGGAGATTTGGAATTGACTGGCAGGATTTTGGGGGCCGGAGCAAAAGTTCAGAAAGATGCAGTTTATGGAGTGTTAATAGAATCTATGGGCGGAATAAGGCCCATTTTAGACCAAGGAATAAATGGGCATCTTGCTTTATTAAGAGATTATATTATGGAAAGATATGAAACTGGAGTAACTAAATGCGAAGTGATACTCGCAAAAGCTGCATAAAATGAAAAAACAATTTTCAACAAAGTGGAAGGCAAGCAAGCAGCCAAGAAAACAGAGAAAATACAAAGCTAGAGCTCCGCTTCATATCCAGCACATGTTTGTTTCTGCTAATCTTTCCAAAGAGATAAGGAAAAAATATCATAGAAGAAGCTTTCCGTTAAGAAAAGGGGATACCGTAAGAATAATGAGGGGGAGCTTTAAAGGCAAGACCGGAAAAGTTGAAAGCGTTGATGTTAAAAGGACGAGGGCCAGCATAGAGAAGATACAGAAAACTAAGAAAGACGGGACCAAAGTGGAAGTTTTCTTCCATGTTTCCAATTTACAAATTAAAGAGCTGCAGTTAGAAGACAAAGAACGAATAAATGCATTAGAGAGAAACATTAAAAAAGTAAGCAAAGAGAAGAAGGATAATAAAGAAACAAAGGAGAAAAAGTAAAATGCACTTAAAAAGACAAGAAATAGGTAAGTCGTGGTCAATACCACGAAAAGGAACAAAATACTTGGTAGTAGCGAGCCATGAAAAGAAAAATGGAATACCGATGCTAATTGTTCTAAGAGATATGATGAAACTGGGCAAGAATAGAAAAGAAATCAAGAAAATGTTAAGTGAAGGGATGGTGAGTGTTAATGGCCGGATTGTAAGAGATGACAAGTTTGCATTGCTTCCTTTTGATACTCTTAGCATAAGCAAAAAGACATACGAACTGGGCTTTTCAAATAAAGGAAAATTCCAGATAAATGAAGCAAGTAAAGAAGAAAAGATTCTCAAGGTACTTGGGAAAAAAGTCCTGAAGAACAAGGTTGTACAGCTAAATTTACTTTACGGGAAAAATATATTGAGCGACGAAAAAGTAAAAGTAGGAGGTTCTGTTCTTATAAAAGACAAAAAAATAGCCAGAGTTATTCCTCTAGAAGCCGGAAGGGAAGCTATAGTTTTTGCAGGAAAACATCGCGGCAAAAAAGGGGAAATCAAGAAAGTGCAAGAAGGCATAGCCTTGTTATCTTCAAACGATGAAAAAATAAATATCCCTACCAAGGATTTAATGGCGATAAGATGAAACAGCAAAAATCAAAAATGAAACAGAGCAATGTGATGAGAAACATTGAAATAGAAAAAGTTGTCCTAAATGTGGGTGTAACAGGAGCAGATCTGGACAAAGGCGTGAAGCTGTTGAGCCTAATTTCTGGCAGGAAAGCTGTAAAAACTAAATCTAAAAAGAGAATCCCTTCTTTCGGAATTAGACCCGGATTAGAAATAGGAGCGATGGTAACAATTAGGGGCAAAAAGTCAGAGGCCCTCCTAAAACGGTTGCTTGCATCAGTAGGCAACAAGTTAAAATCCAAGCAGATAAATGAGGAAGACTTCTCTTTCGGAGTAGCGGAGTACATTGAGATACCGGGAATAGAGTACCAAAGGGATATAGGGATGATGGGACTGAATGTTTCTGTTGTATTCCAAAGAAAAGGGAAAAGAGTAATGTTTAAAAAAGTTAAAAGAGGCAAATTCCCACAAAGGCAGAGAACAACTAAAAAAGAAATAATCGCGTTTTTAAAGGATAAATTCAATGTAGAAATACTGGAGGGCAAAAAGTAACACAATGAAAATCAAATATTTTCAAGCATTTAAATTTCAAGAAAGGAAGGGAGAAATTTAAATATGACCGCAAGCGACTGGAGAAAAACATTAAAGCAGCTGAAAAATAAGCCGGTAGTTATGCAGAAATTTCTAAAGCACTGCAAGCCCAAGGAAAGAAAATTTGGAATAGCATCTAGGAAATGTGAAAGATGCGGAAGATTTGGCGCTCACTTGAATCAATACGGCCTGCGTTTATGCAGGCAGTGTTTTCGTGAAATGGCGGTGGAATTGGGATTTAAAAAATACAGCTAACTAAAATGAGTCAAGATATTGTTGCAGATGCACTGAATCAGATAATGAATGCAAAGAAAGCAAGAAAAGAAGAAGTCAGAATAAGAAAACATTCCAAATTTCTTATAGGCCTACTGGACTTAATGAAGAAGCTGAGCTATCTAGAGTACAAGAAAGAAGGTTCAGAGATAGTTATAAGCATAAAGGAAATTAACGAATGCAGGGCAGTGAAGCCGCGGTTTAATGTTTCTGTAGCCAGGATAGACCGGTATGTCAGAAGGTTCCTTCCTTCTAGAGATTTTGGTTACCTCATCGTATCCACAAGTCAAGGATTATTAACTCATAAAGAGGCAATTGAAAAGAAGATAGGAGGAAGCCTGATAGCTTATGTCTTCTAATGAGAAAGAAATTAAACTCGATAGTAGAAGAAAAAGAGATACCCGCGGGCGTAGAGATAAGGATAAATGGGCAAGAGATAGCTGTTAAAAAGGAAGGCAAAGAAATAAAGAAAAAAATGCCAAAAGTGATAATGGAAAAGAAAGAAAACAAGATAGTTGTAAAAACTGCCGGAGTCACGAAAAGGGAAAGAAAACAAATCAACACTGTAATCGCACATATTTCCAATATGCTCGCAGGATTGGAAACAGATTATGTATACAAACTTCAAATATGTTCGGTTCATTTCCCAATGAACATTTCCGTAAAAGATAATTTCGTTGTAATAAAGAACTTCCTTGGCGAGACAAGAGAGAGAAAAGCCAGGATTTTGGACAATACAACTGTTAAAATAGATAGAGACATAATGACTGTTACTTCTCCGGATAAAGAAGCTGCAGGGCAGACAGCTGCGAATATTGAAAAAAGAACAAGAATAAGAAATAAAGATAGGAGGATTTTCCAGGACGGAATATATATGATAGAACAAGCTGGAAATAAGCTATAATGAAAAAAATCAAAGATTTTTTGCCTCTTAAACTCTTGGGAGGTTTAAGATGAGAAAGAAATTCCTAAGAGGAAAGTGGAGAACTTACGCAAAGCTCGGCAGAGGCAGAAAAAGCAAGCAAAAGTACAGGAAAGCTAAAGGAAGACATAATAAAATTAGAGAAAAGAAAAAAGGGAATCCGGTTTTAGTGGCAATAGGTTTTAAGAAACCGAGAAAGGAGGAGAAAGAAACTAGAATTATTCAAAATACTCGAGATTTAGAAGATACAAAGAAAGGGGAATCGGTTATCTTAGCAAAGATAGGGCGTAAAAGCAAGCTAAAAATTATTGAGAAAGCCAAGGAAAAGGAGATTAGAATATTAAATTTGAACATAAAAAAATTTATTAAAAAAGTAGAGAGAAAGAAGAGAGAGAAACAACTGGAAGAGAAGAGTAAAGAAGAGAAAAAGGCCAAGGAGAAAAAGGCTAAACCTAAAAAAGGAGAAAAGGAGAAAAAGGAAGAAGCTGGAATAGAAAAGAAAGTTGAAGAAACTCCGGGAGAGAAAAAATGAAGCTTGATAAGAAAAAACAACTTGCCGCCAAGGCACTGAACGTAGGGAAAGGAAAGATAATATTTGATGAAGACAGACTGGACGAGATTAAGGAAGCAATAACCAAGCAAGATATTCGCGACCTTGAGAAAGCCGGGGCAATAAGAATTAGGGAAACTAAAGGAAGAAAAAAAGTAAGAAAAAGAAAAACAAAAAGAGGGGCGGGAAGGATAAAAATGAATGTAAAAAAGAGAAAAGAGACCTATGCAAAAATAACAAGAAAATTAAGAGGCTACCTTAAATCTCTTAAAGAAAATAAAAAAATGGAACATGAAGAGTATAGAGATCTAAGGAAAAAAATTAGAGCAAGATACTTTAAAAGCAAAGCACAATTAAAAGAATACCTCCAAACAGAATGAGCAACAAAGAAATTTTAGATGAGTTGGAAGAGAAATTTAAGATCATGAAGAAAGAACTGGGCTTCAAAGCAAGCTTGGACGAGCTAGACGAAGCTTTTTTTATCAGAGATGCTTTACTGGCTGCGCATTTTGCGAGTGAAAAGTTATCTAGACAGATATGCTCTAGAATTATAGAGACTTATATGGTCTGGACCAATTATCTACACAGCTTGATAATGCCAAATCCGGGGCATATGCTGAATATGAACGAGAGCAAGATGTTCAACGAAGAAGAAAAAAGAGCCCTGTTGAGATTAATCAGCCAGACAATGGAGCTTACAAGCAGAAACAATTTGATAGGGCTGACTAAAGATAAAAAAGAAGAAGCAAAATTTATTGATAGCGCTTTAAACTTTTGGGTAAAGTCATTTAAACCCGAAATGATTAAAGTTGTAACAAAAATAAATGAAAACTGGAAATCAAGTTAAGGAAAGAAAATGAGAATTACCAAGAGAAGAAGAACAGAAAACAAAACAGATTATAAAGCCCGGCTTATGCGGCTTAAAAGTCAAATGCCGAGAATAGTCGTGAGAAAAACTAATAAGTATATTTTAGTGCAGCATGTCCAGAGCGAAGAGGCAAGAGATAAGGTCCTTCTTGGAATTAGTTCCAAAGAACTGCTAAAGCACGGGTGGGAAAAGGAGAAGGCCGGCAGCTTGAAATCTATCCCTGCAGGTTATCTGACTGGGCTGCTTCTAGGAATAAAAATTCACAAAAAAGTGAAAGAAGGGGCGATTTTAGACCTGGGTATGATCAGAAATGTTAAGAAAAGCAGAATTTATGCTGTTTTAAACGGACTTGTTGATGCAGGAGTGAAAATAAAACACAAAAAAGAAATTTTCCCAGAAGAAAAAAGAATAAGAGGAGAACATTTAAAAAATAAAATAAATTTTGAAAAAATCAAGGAAAACATTCTGAAAGAGGAGAAATAACTATGGAAGAAAAAAATATTGAAGCAAGCGTGCCGGAACCTGCAGAAGAGTTGCCAGAAAGAAGAACAAGAGAAAAGTTGAGTCCAGAAGAAAGAGAAAGACAAGAAGCAAAAAAGCAAATTGAGAACTGGAAGCCAAAAACAAAATTAGGCAAGCTGGTAAAGGAAGGAAAAGTAAAAAATATAGACGAAATTCTTAACAAGCATAAAATTTTAGAAGCGGAAATAGTTGACTCTTTGCTAAACTTAAAATCAGATTTATTATCCATCGGGCAGGCTAAGGGGAAGTTTGGCGGCGGAAAAAGAAGAGCCTGGAGGCAAACCCAGAAAAAAACAATGGAAGGCAATGTTCCTACGTTCTCGTGTATGACTGTTGTAGGAAACGAACAAGGATATATAGGACTCGGCTATGGAAGAGCAAAGGAAACTCTTCCTGCAAGAGCAAAAGCGCTTAGGAGGGCCAAACTAAACATAATAAAAATAAAAAGAGGATGCGGGAGCTTTAACTGCATGTGTGATGAAATGCATAGCATTCCATTTAGAACAAGGGGGAAGTGCGGAAGTTCAAGAATAATTTTATGGCCCGCGCCTCAAGGAACGGGGTTAGTTGTAGGAGACCAATGCAAGAAAATTCTAAAGTTGGCGGGAATAAAAGATGTTTACAGCAAGTCCTTTGGACAGACAAGAACAACTTTTAATGTTGCTAAGGCGTGTATAGATGCTTTAAAAAATTTAAATATCTTGAGTGGAGAAAAATGATTGTAGTGATTAGAATTGCTGGAAAAGTAAAGACGAAAGAAGATATAGAAGAGACTCTCTTTAGATTAAGGCTCAGAAGGAAATACTCGTGCATACTTATTGATGAGAAAGATACGAATAGTAGAGGGATGTTAGAAAAAGTAAAAAGTTATGTTAGTTATGGAAATATCGAGAAAGCTATGCTTGTTAAGCTAATTGAAAAAAGAGGAATAAGAAAAGATAAGAAGGAAATCACGGATGCAGATAAAATTGTTGGGGGGCTTGAAAAAGGTGAGACCCTGGAAGAACTGGAACTGAAGCCATTTTTTAGACTTAATTCTCCTAAGGGAGGAATAAAAAGTTCCAAAAAGAGTTATCCTAAGGGGGCTTTGGGGCATAATAAAGAGATAAATAAACTAGTTGGGAGGATGCTATAATGAAGCTCAAGAAAAGAACAAAACACAGCAGAATGAGGGGCATTAGAACTCACGGACATTCTGCTAAGCTCAATAAAGGAAAAGGAAGCCACGGCGGAAAGGGGATGAGTGGAACAGGAAAAAGGGCCGACCAGAAAAAAACACTGGTAATTAAATTATACGGGAACAAATATTTCGGAAAACAAGGTGAAACAAGCAAAAGAAAAGAAAGGAAAAAAACAAAGTCCGTCAATCTCAAGGATATTGCAGAAAAATATGAGGCAGGAGAAATTGATTTGAGAGGATATAAAATTCTCGGTGATGGCGAATTGAAAGGAAAGTACACTATTAAGGCAAAAGCTGCTTCTAAAACTGCGATAGAAAAGGTTAAAAAAGCTGGCGGAGACATTATACTATCAAAAAAATGATGCGCAGATATAAGCTAAAAGAGTTTGAATTAAAGGCGCTCATTTTTAGGATGCATAAAAATCTTCTTGGAAAGATTTTCTGCACAGAAAATTTAAATAAAAACAAGAAAAATTTTCTTGTGCTCGGAAATGGAGTCCGGGCATAAGCATTTCCGACAAAATAAAATGTCTTTTCAAGATTTACTAAAAAATTTGCCCGAAGTAAAGAAGCCAACAGAAAAAAAACTTGGTTTCAACATAAAACTTAAGTGGACTCTAATTATTCTTGTCGCTTTTTTTATTCTGGCCAATATTCAGCTTTTTGGAATTACTGCTGGGGCATTAGAAAGATTTGAGTATCTGGAAATAATTCTTGGAACTGATTTTGGGAGCATAATCACTCTGGGTATAGGGCCGATTGTTATGGCTTCTATCATACTGCAGCTTTTAGTTGGAAGCAAAATTCTGAACATAGACATGACAACAGAAGAAGGAAAGAAATATTTTTCAGGGCTTCAGAAGCTGATGGTTTTTTTCTTCATTATTTTTGAAGCCATGGTTTATGTCTTAATGGGGGGAATACAGGCTCTTCCAGGCCTTCAATGGATAGTTGTTCTCCAGCTGATTTTAGGCGGTTTTTTGATATTTTTCATGGATGATGTATGCCATAAGTGGGGATTTGGCTCTGGAGTAAGTTTATTTATTGCAGCAGGAGTTGGATGGAGGCTTTTCACCGGACTATTTGGACTAATGAGCCAGAACGGGCTAACCTGGCCTTTTACTTCCAATGCACCAGTTGGACAAGTTTTTGTATTGCTCTATTCTTTAATCTCTGCAACTCCTGACGCTCAGGCAGCACTTGGAGCCTTGGTGGCAATTTTAGCAACAGCGGGCGTATTTATGGTTGTTGTATGGGCGCAATCTCTGAAAGTAGAAGTGCCTTTAAGCTTTGATAGACTAAGAGGATATGGAATCAAATGGCCTTTGTCATTTTTCTACGCATCAGTTATCCCAGTTATACTTGTATCTGCGCTTACTGCAAACATGCAACTATTTGGTGGCTTGCTCCAAGAAAAAGTCGGACATCCTACAATACTTGGAAACTTTAATCAAGGACAACCAGAATGCCAGCTTAATCCGGAGCTGCCTAACAAAGGATGTGGGCTTGCTTACTGGCTCTCCTCTAGCCCTATATTGGAGATAGCAGTCAAGGCACCAGAATCTCTAGAAACTATGATGATATTTCAAGGACTGTCCCATATACTATTTTATATAATTTTTTCTGCAATATTTTCTGTATTTTGGGTTAAAACCTCTGGAATGGACGCCCAGTCCCAGGCGAACAATATTTTATCTTCTGGGCTTCAGATTCCGGGGTTTAGAAAAGATGAAAGAATTTTGGAAGCTGTGCTAAAAAGGTACGTAATGCCGCTTACAATTATGGGAGGGGCCGCTATCGGGTTACTAGCGGCAGCTTCAGATTTGCTCGGCACAATTATAGGGGGAACTTCCTTCTTGTTAGGCATAATGATCATGTTCCAGTTTTACCAGAGTATTGCGCAGCAGCATGCAGTGGACATGCATCCTGCAATGAAAAGGTTTATTGGATAAATTTTTATAGCCCAATTAATATACTTCTCTATGAAAAAGGGATGCTTTGTTTTAATTTTAGTAATCTTGCTATTAGGTTTTGTTAATGCGAAATCTTATTCGCTCGAGCATGCAGAAATTAATATTACCGTAAATCAAGATGGCTCTCTAGATATTAATGAAACAATAGAATTTAATTTTGTTGGAGATTTTAGTTATGCTTATCGTGATTTTGAGTTTTATGTTGGGACAATTGAGGGCATAAAGGTTTACGATGTAACTAACGGCATAATACCTTTATCCAGCGATATAACTTCTACAGGATCGCATAAACAACAGGTAAAATGGTACTATTCGGCTAGTAATGAAAAAAAAAGATTTTTGATAAGCTATAAACTAAAAAATTCCTTGAATGTCTATAATGATATAACTGAGTTCTATTGGAAGATTTGGGGAAATGGCTGGGCGTACCCATTAAAAGAAATTTCTGGGACCTTTGAATTGCCTGCTGCTGTTTCAAATCCAAAAGATGTCTATACTTATGGACATCCAGAATTAAACGGTAAAATCGCCATACTAGACAATAAAACAGTTATTTTTCAGGCTTTCAATATTCCTGCAAATCGATGGGTGGAATTAAGAGTGTTGTTCCCATCATCTTTGCTCAGCAATCCGGTATTTGTTAATAAGTTCAATTCAGACGGGCTCCAGAAAATCGTTCAAGAAGAAAACAGCTATAAAACAGATTCCGGGAATACTTCTGGCTCAGGTAATGACGCTTATTTTTATATATGGCTGGTTATTATGGCCGTAGTCCTAGTTGTGGCCCCTTTAAGTTTAATCATCCTGTTCCTAATCTTTTATTTTGTTGGGGGCAGAGAGCCAAAAATCAGCGAGGAATATAATCCCTATTATGAAAGGGATATACCTTATAACTATTCACCAGCAATTGTTTCTACTTTATTTAACCAGGCATCAAAAAAACCTTCTGCAAAAGATTTTGTAGCCTGCATTCTATATTTGTGCATTAAAGGATATTGCAAATTGGAGGTTGTTAAAAAAGAGAAGTTTCTTGGAATTTTTGGAAAAGACACTGATTATAAAATACACTTCTTAAAAGAAGATAATAAATTAGCAGAGCATGAGGCAAAAGTTCTTGAAATTATAAAAGGCTATGCAGAGAAAGATACGGTATTATTCAGCGAGCTTGAAGCAGCTGCAAGAAGCAGTTCCTGGACGTTTCAACACCAATTTAAAGATTGGCAGAAACAAGTAAAAGAAGAAGCTCTTGCTATGAACTTTTTTGAAAAAAACCACTATCATTTAATTTTTAATATAATTTGCATTGTTTACGTTATCCCTGGATTTTTTATATTTCCTCCGCTTGCAATAAGCGGAATTTTAGGGCTGGCTTTAAACAATAGCTTGTTAAGAAACGCCCTACCAAGAAGAACTCCTGAAGGCGCTATTCATTATCATAAGTGGAAAACATTGAGGAATTATTTAAAAGATTTCAGTCAGATGAAAGAGCATCCTCCAGAATCTATAGTTTTATGGGAGAAATATCTAGTTTATGCATTAACTTTGGGGGTTGCAGACAAAGTTGAAAAATCAATGAAGCTCATAATTGGCGACCGTAGTACTCGCTCTGCAATTTTTGTTAGCAGCGTGAATTATTCTTCATTGGGAGCTTTTGGTTTTGTTAGCTCAGTTAATAGTTTTAGTTCTTCGTTTGCAGGAGCTTCTGGCACTTCTGGCTCGGGGGGTTTTGGCGGAGGTGGCGGGGGAGGCGGAGGAGGGGGCGGAGGCGGAGGAGGGGGAGCTGGATAAATGGACTTAAGATTCTTAAAGGTTTAAAAACCCTTGAACCTAAATAACTTGAGTATATTAAACAAGAGGTTTAAAACATTTAAACATGATGAAAGCTCTTTTGGTTGTGTTTGCACTTTCTTTGCTAGTGGCGGCTCTCTGGAACCAAGTTCCAATGATTAAACAAGTAGTTCATGCCGTACTAGATCCTACCTTAGGAACTCTTTTAGATTGGAACGCGACTCTTGGCATGTTTATAATTGTAGCCGTTCTTTCATTTATAATGACTCTTGTCCAAAAATACGGGACAGATCAGGCAACTCTAAGGGAGCTCAAGAAAGAACAGAAGCTCCTTCAGGAAGAGATGAAAAAATATAAGGAAAATCCAGACAAGCTTCTTGAATTAAACAAAAAACAGATGGAATTTATTCCAAAAACAATGGAACTTACAATGAGGCCTGTCATGTACACCATTGTTTTCTTTGTTCTTTTCTTCAGGTGGTTTAATGATTATTTCATAACGGTGGAATTCCAGTTCTTAGGATTTTTGTCCTGGTTTTGGTTTTACTTTATTTTCTCAATAGTTTTTTCAACTATCTTCAGGAAAATAATGAAAGTTGTGTAAAAAGAAAAAAGATTTTCGTTCAAACGATAGTTTTAAAAAGAAAATAGTCCATTAGACTTTATGCTAAAAAGAGAGGGGAAAAAGGTAGCAGTTATTTTTGCAATTATTTCTATATTTTTAATTATATGGAATTCACAGACTATTCTCGCTCAATATTATGACATTTATATCTCTAATAATGGTGATGATTTGAACAATGGAGCAGTTAACAGCCCAATAAAATCCTTAGATAAGGCAAAAGATATTATAAGAAATTTGCAAAGGCCTTTAACTGAACCTGTTAATGTTTATTTGAGGCAAGGAACGTATATACTAGATGAAACATTCAAGTTAGATGATTTAGAAAAAGATTCTGGCTCTTCTTCTTTTCCAATAAACTACCAATCTTATCCAGGAGAAAAAGCAACAATAACCTCTGGAATCAAATTAAATTTGAACTGGCAACAGTATAACTCTAATGTTTATTATGCAGATATTTCAAGCCATGTTGCTCGATATGGCTATTTTAATTCTCTTTTTATTGGAGGCGAAAGAGCAACGAGAGCAAGGATACCAGATAAAGGAAACTATCCAATAACTAAATTTGACAAGGAGAATAATTCTGCTTTTTATTTTAATCCCGGAGAAATAAACTCCAGCTGGAGAAATTTAGGGAATATTGAAATTGTAGCATCAGGAAACTGGATTCAATCCAGATTTAATATTAAAAGGATAGAAGGGAATAAAGCATATTTATCTGGAAAGTCTAATCCTTATTATTTTAGCTGGGGGCAGGATAGGTATTATATTGAAAATGTGTTTGAAGGGCTTTCAGAAGGAGAATGGTATCTGGATAAAAATGAAAAAAAACTTTACTATTGGCCGAAGATGGGAGAAATCATTCAAAACTCTGAATTTATTGCCCCTACTTTAAAAACACTGATTGAAGCTGGAAACTATTCTAAATTAAAAGAAAAATCAGATATAGATTATTTAGAAATAAAAGATTTAGACTCTGTTGATAAAGATTTAAGCTTTAATGGTGATTTTACAATATCTATGTTTGTAAAAGTTCCTGAAACCGCGAAAACAGAAGGAGAGTGGATTTTAAGCAAAGGAGATGTCTGGAATTCTAAAGGTCTTGGAGTGTATATAGAACTTAATTCTACTTTTCTTATTATGAATGATGGCTCTAAGAAAACAAGCCCTTCAAAAGCTTCTACTTTTTATTCAAGAGATTATCCTGCTCCAGAATATGCATCTAATGTTGGTGAATGGATGCATGTTGCATGGACAGTAAACAGAAAATCAGGAGTTATAAAATCTTATGGAAATGGAGTATATCGTTCCGGGTTAGACATGAATATCTCTAATTTAAGAGAAATAACAGATATCGCATCTTCTTTAATAATTGGAAGATTAAATACTGTAGGATTTACAGGCTCAATTGATGAATTAAAAATTTATAACAGGGTATTAACTAATGATGAAATAAAAAAATTGTTTAATAATCAGCAAATTAGCAATAATAAACCAGAAGTTTCATTATCATTTGAAAATAATTTAAAAGATAATGGAAATGGTAATGTTCCTTTAGTTTATGGAAACCCCCTATTCACAGAGGGAAAATATGGAAAAGCTATTTCTTTTTTAAAAAAGAATATAAGCAACGAGAATAACTATGATTACTGCCTCAATAATGTCAATTTCAATAATCTTATGTTTTCTTATACTGATTGGGAATTAACAACAAACGGATATCCGGGCTCTCAATCAGACTATTACCTAGACAAGCCTGCTGTTGTTTTAATAACCAAGGACAGCAATTTTGAGTATAACACTATTTCACACACTGGAGAATATGCTCTGGCTTCTTACTCTAAAAATTTAAAGATAGAAAATAATAATATTAATGATCTGGGAGCAGGAGCTATAAGAGCGGGACAAATAGGAGAATATTGGAATTACAAACTGTTAGATAAAATTACTAACTCGCATATAATAAGAAACAATCTCATCACTAACACTGGAAAAGTGTTTAGAGCTTCTCCAGCAATAACAATTTATCACAGCGGCAATAATGAGATATCCAATAATGAGATATATAACTCTTCCTTTAGTGGAATATCCTTAAATTGGTTTACAGTCAGCGACTGGGATACTTTTGTTAAAGGAAATAGTATAAGGTACAACAAGATATCAAATGTTATGAGAGACTTAAATGATGGTGGAGGAATTTATCTTATTGGAAAACAGCCAGGGACTTTAGTGGAAAATAACATAATAAAAGATGTAAAGAAAACAGAAGAGCATTTATCAAACCAATTCTTATTTGGGCTGTATTTTGATAATGCCGAAGATATAATAGCAAGAAATAATCTGATTAAGAATGCTGAATACTCAGGGATAATATTTTATAAAAAACCAGACAACCCCCGCTCATACAATAAAAATAATACGGTTACTAACAATCTATTTATAGATTCTTCTGTTTACCAGACTTTTTTTAATTCAAGAGATGATAATTTTACTAAGAATATAATTTATTATAATGACCTACCAGATACTGAAAAAACACAATTAATATACAGTAATGATGCAGGAATAATAAAATACTCAGATAACAATTTATTTTATACCCCTAAAACTGTTCCCGTATACCGATTCTGGAATAATAACGCTGGAACTCATTTTTATACTATTAGCGAGGCTGAAAAGCAAAGCTTAATTGCAAATTATTCTTATGTATGGACATTAGAAGGGATTGCTTTTTACGTTTATGAAGATAAAATAAAAGGAACTTTGCCAGTATATAGATTTTATAACAAAAATACAGGAACTCATTTTTATACTATTAGCGAGGCTGAAAAGCAAAGCTTAATTGCAAATTATTCTTATGTATGGACATTAGAAGGGATTGCTTTTTACGTTTATGAAGATAAAATAAAAGG
>Ga0105101_10000004_pt1 | contig 104261 bp, 119 predicted proteins | sample PPLLak21cMay2015_2_FD_87037 | JGI IMG/M metagenome (GOLD analysis project Ga0105101, IMG submission 87037) | Freshwater sediment microbial communities from Prairie Pothole Lake near Jamestown, North Dakota, USA - PPLs Lake P8 Core (1) Depth... | ecosystem: Environmental > Aquatic > Freshwater... | reverse complement strand
TTTTAATTTAGTCCCTACTTTAACTGCTTTGGAAAATGTTATGCTTCCAATGATGTTTCAAAGAGTTTCATTGAGGGAAAGGCAAGCAAGAGCAAGGCAGCTTTTGGAAGAAATTGGTATGGGGGCCAGACTTAACCATCTTCCTAAGGAATTAAGCGGAGGAGAGAGGCAGAGAGTTGCTATCGCAAGAGCTTTAGCCAATGACCCAGAAGTTATTTTGGCAGATGAGCCAACAGGCAACTTAGACAGCAAAAGAGGAGAAGAAGTTGTTGAAATGCTTAAAAAGTTAAGCAGAGAAGGCAAGACGATTATAATGGTAACCCATGATATGGAAAAAGCGAAATATGCAGATAAAATTTATAGACTAAAAGATGGGAAAATTGTAAATAAATAAGGTTCTTTTTTGAGTGCTATTGAGTTGAACAAGAGATTAAACGAAGTCGGCGAAGCCGATTTGGGTGTAGCGAACCGCAGGTGAGTGAAACCGCTTAATCGCTGTTAAGTGAGTGCGATAGTGCCAAGCCAGAGTGTAATGTCTTTTCCGAAGGAAAAGCTGGCTAGAGTAAAAATGGGTCGCGGCCGAAAATATAACAACTTCCAAATAGTAACAAAATAGAAAGATTTATAAATCTTAGCTGTCTACATTATTATATGGCAACTAATCTTAAACAAATGAAAGGGGAGGAATTTATCAGGAAGATTTTGGAAGGGGAAACTTCTTTTTGTGATATTGAACTTGAAGAGGGTTTTAGTATTACCGGTAATGAACGGTTTGCGGAACTGGACAGTTATCTCCGTCAACATATTTCTTCAAATCGTCCAATTGTATTAAATCGCTCTAGACTCAGGAATGTGGTAGCAACCAGGTTGTATATGCCATTTTTACAGGCCCTTGAAACAGATTTTAGCCGAGATATGTTAGATAATTCATATCTAGAGGATGCACTTTTAAAAGGTGCAAAATTTCCATATGCATCTTTGGCTTTCACTAATCTTAGACGTGCTTGCCTAACGTACGCTGATCTACTTGAGGCCACTCTAATTGAAACAGACTTAAGGGGCGCAGATCTAGTGGATGTTAAGAATTTACATTCAGCCCAGTTTATTGAAACTGCAATTTATTTTGGAACAATAACTGACCCATCTAATATGAAAATTATAAAAGAGGCTTTGGACGGAAAAGTTTTAACAGACGATCGTAAACCTTCTAGACCTTCGCTTGTTTTAGTTCTAGATGCCAGCCATCCTAAATACGGGCAGGTTGGGTTATTGGAAAATATAGTTTATTTGGGTGATACAGCAGGTGAAATGAAAGTTAAATTTTCAGATGGAAAAACCTATATTTTTGATGATACAGAAAGGCAAAGAGCAAAACCAGGTGAAGAGCCATTTATTTCTATGTGTCCTGACTTAGTTGGGGATCAGCTTCTTCAATTATATGACCATATTCGCTAATCAAATTGTGCCGAAGGCACTCTCGTGATTTATTTTTATTTCACTTAACTAGAGACTAAACGAAGCAAATCTCGTTTAATCTCCCTAAAAAGGATAAAAAGGTAATTTTATATATTCCAGTTCTTATAGTTTTTTATGGAAACAAAGTGGATAATTGGAAAATGTTACTAGACTTCTTTAAGCTGGGAATGAGCAATATTAGAAGAAGAAAATTAAGAGCTTGGCTTACGATGATGGGCATTTTTATCGGGATAGCGGCTGTTGTCTCTTTAATAAGCCTTGGTCAAGGGTTGGAAAATGCAGTAACAGGGCAGTTTGCATCTATGGGGACTGATGTGTTGACTGTGCAAAATGCAGAGACTGGATTTGGGCCTCCTGGAAGCACTGCTATAACTAAATTAACTGAACATGACTTAAAGCTTATAGAAGGAGTAAACGGCGTGGAGTTCGCCTTAACCAGATACATAAGGACTGCAAGAGCAGAATTCAATAAGGTTGTGCAGTTTTCTACTATTACTAATGTTCCGGATACTCAAGTAGAAAGAGAGTGGCTTTATAGTTCTGGAGGATTAAAAACAGAGGAAGGCAGACTTTTGAAATCAGGAGACAGCGGAAAAATAGTTGTTGGTAAAAATTTTGGAGCTAACGATATATTTGGAAAGCCAATTGTTGTTGGGAAAAAAATACTGGTTGAAGGAAGAGAGTTTGAAATTGTTGGCATATTAAAAACCAGCAGCAATTTTTTCCTTAACAGTGCTATTTTAATGTTGGATAGCGATTTAAAAGATGTCATGGAAACTGGAGACGCTATTGATTTGATTGTGGTTAAGGTAGACAATCCAGATGACGCTGAAGCAGTTGCAGAAAGAATAAGAAAAACATTAAGAAATGATAGGAACGAGAAAGTAGGAGAGGAAGATTTTTCTGTCCAAACTCCTTTGGACACTTTAAAGGCAGTAGGTACTATATTGAAGGCAGTCCAGATTGTAGTTGTGGGAATTGCAGCTATCTCTTTGATTGTAGGAGGAATAGGCATAGCCAATACAATGTATACTTCTGTCTTGGAGAGAAGGCAGGAAATAGGCACAATGAAGGCAATTGGGGCTAAGAACTCGGATATTTTAACTGTTTTTTTGGTTGAATCTGGGCTTCTTGGATTAGCGGGTGGAATAATTGGAGTGGTACTTGGGGGAAGCATTTCTTATATGGTTTCGGCTGTGGCTAATGTAGCTTTTGGCTCCGAGATCATTGCCTTTAATCTCCCAACTTATTTAGTCGCTTTCTCAATTGCATTTTCCTTTGGCCTTGGGGTAATTTTCGGGGCAGTTCCAAGTTATCAGGCATCCAGGCTTAAGCCTGCTGATTCCATAAGAGGATAAAAAATGATACAAGAAGCTTTCACTCTTGCATATAGGACTTTAATACACAGAAAAATTAGAAGCATTTTAACCGTAATAGGAATTTTTATTGCTATTTTTACTGTATTTGTTCTGCTTAGCATGTCGCTTGGATTAAACGAAGGAATTCAGGAGCAGTTCAGGCTTCTTGGAACAGACAAGTTTTTTGTCACAGCAAAAGGAAGTACTTTTGGAGTTGGGCAGAGTGGAAATGTTCAGCTCACAACAAAAGATATGGATACTTTAGATAAGATAAGCGAGATAAAAAAAGCAACTTATTATGTTCTAGGAAACGTTCAAATAACTTTTAAGGAAGAGACGAGATATTATATGGCTATTGCGATTCCTTTTAAACCTGTAAATGGCTGGGATATCTTTTCAGAAGTTTATGACCTCAAGGCAGAAGATGGGAGGCTTCTAAAAGATGGAGACAGAGGAAAGGTTTTATTGGGGTATCAGTACGGGTATGAAAACTTTATGGGCAAGCCAGTTCGATTGGGAGATACTATAGAATTAAATGGACAAGAGTTTGAGGTAGCGGGGATTCTTGAGACCGTAGGGAATTCCCAGGATGATAGGCAGATTTATATGACTTTAGAGGATTTTAAAGAGCTATTTAATTCAGGAGATAGAGTAGACTTCATTATAGCCCAGATTAAACCTGGAGAGAACATGACGAGAGTGGTGGATAAAGCAGAAAGGGCCTTGAGAAGAGAGAGGGGAGTTACTGAAGATACGCAGGACTTTGAAATCTCCACTCCTGACCAGCTGATGGAAACTTTTGGAGTTGTCCTTAACATTTTAATGGCTTTTTTGATTGGAATAGGATCAATTTCTATTGTGGTTGGGGGCATAGGAATAGCTAATACAATGTTCACTTCTGTTTTAGAGAGGAGAAAGGAGATAGGGACAATGAAGGCAATTGGGGCTAAAAACGAGGATATTCTAACTATTTTTATTGTAGAATCAGGCATACTCGGTTTGATTGGGGGTTTTCTTGGATTGTTTTTTGGGATTATTGTTGCAAAGGCAGTTGAGTATTATGCTCAGATTTATGTTGGAAATATAATCAGGGCCTCGATGAGCCCTTATCTTATAGTTGGATGCCTGTTGTTTGGATTTGTAATAGGGACTGTTTCTGGATTTTTCCCATCAAGGCAGGCAGCTAACTTAAAGCCTGCTGATGCATTGAGGTATGAGTAAAATTTTTAGTTATCGCAACCTTTTTAAAGAAACATTATTTCATAATATATATAATATAAAAGAGATGAAAAAGCAAATTACCTTTTTAATATTCGCATTCTTATTAGCTGCGAGTGTATATGCGCAAACTACTAATATGGATACTACAAGGCAGCTTAGACTGCAATATGGTAATGTAATGAGAATAGACAAGATAGGAACTTTTCCACCTGAAATTGCTCCAGGTGCTAAAGGAATCATTAATGTTCAGATAAGGAATGCAGGAGATACAGAGATAAAAGATGTGATTGTTCAGATAACCCCCCCTTCGGGAGTCTCTTTTTTAGATGATGTTTCAAAAAGGAAAATACCTGTGCTTAGTCCATCAGGTTCTTATGAAATGAACTTTAGCATTATAGCCTCTCCGATAGTTACAGAAGGGGTTTACTCTGCAGGTATAAGTATAAATTACCTGAATAAGATAGGGGAAGAAAAGCAGGATAATGACACCTTTGCCATAGTTATCAAGAGCAAGCCTAATTTATTTGTTAAGATTGACAGTTCTGAGCTTTATAAAGGAAATGGTATCGGGGATGTTACCATAACTTTTGTAAATAACGATGTTGCAGATATTAGATTTTTGACAGTGGAGCTTCAAGAAAGTGGAGATTACGATATTATCTCTACAAGCCGGATGTATATTGGTGATTTGGATTCAGATGACTTTGAATCAGTTGACTTTACCCTTAAGCTTCTTAGCGAGAAAGATTATGTTACTCTACCATTAAAAATTACTTATAAAGATGCTCTGAACAATGATTATTCTGACTCTGTAAACGTAGACTTAAGAGTGAGGAGCGCAGAGGAGCTTGGAAAAAAGAGCAATGCTACTTGGATTATAGTGATTGTTGCTATAGCAATAATAATAGTTATCTGGCTTATTTTTAGAAGCATAAGAAAAAGGAAAGAATATGCTAAAGATGGATTTCATATAAAAAGATAAATAAACCAGTTACTTCTATTTGTTATTATGAAGAAAGAAAATAAAAAGAAGAAGTGGAAAGTAACTTTTTCTGAAGAGGCATTAAAGAAATTTAATGACATTCCAGATAATATTGTTGAAGAAATTGAAAAGGTAGCCAAAGGATTTAAAACTGGAAAATTAGATCCTACAAAACTCGGACAGCCCGTTGATTGGGTAGAATTGGAAGTCAAATTAAAATGCCCGCGGTGCAAATCAGGAAACGTGGAATGGCTATTAGACAGAAATAGCAAGGAAATTACATTTCATTGCTTAAAATGCAGCGAAAGTTTTTGGATGACAAAAAAAGAATATGAAAATGCTATTAAGAAACATCCAGATTGTATTGTATGATAAAAAGATAATTCTATTTTTTCTTTATTAGATAAACCTCATCCTTTTTTTTGCATAATGGCAGCTTGATTCCAACGTCTCCTTTTTCCGCCCTTGCAACAGGTTTGTTGTTGATTTCCATGCTTTCTATTTTTGCCCTTATTAAGCCTGTTGTTTTTCCTTTGATGTATATTTCATCCCCAATAACCAGTTTTCCTGAGAATATTTTTACATGAGCCACCCCTATCTTATTCCAGTAATTCTCTATTCTCCCTATAATCATCTTTTTTTCTTTACTTTCTCCACTATCGCTTTTTGTAAAGTCATCGCTTGTAGGCATTTTAAGGTAAAAACCAGAAGAAAGGCCACGATTATAGACTTTTTTTAGCTCGTTTATTAGTTCTTGTGTTTCTTCTTTTGTTAATTTTTTGTCTAGTGCCTCTCTATAGGCTTTTGTTACTGCATAAACATACTCTGCTCCTCTATTTCTTCCTTCAATCTTTAATGCGCTTATGCCTGCTTTTTTAATTTGTTCTATAAATGTTAATGTGCATAAATCTTTTGCAGACATAACCTTGTTGTTCTCTAGTTTTAATTCGTAACCATCGGGGTCGATTATCTTATAAGCTCTTCTGCATGGATGAGAACACTGTCCTCTATTTGCGCTCATATTTTGAAGGAACTGAGAAGTAAAACATCTTCCGGATATTGAAACGCACATTGCTCCATGCCCAAAGATTTCAATAGGCATTATTTTAGAAATTTCTTTTATTTGTTTTAGGTTTAACTCTCTTGCTAGATTTATCCTCTTTGCACCAAGCTTTTTGTAAAGCTCTGCAGTTTTGCTGTTGGATACAGAAGCTTGGGTTGAAATATGAAAGGGTATTTTATATTTCTTGCATAATTCTATAACTGAAAAATCCCAGCAGATTACTGCATCCACTTGTTTTTTTACTTTTTTAATTATAGTCTCTATCTTTTCTACTTCGCTGTCATAGATTATTGTATTTAATGTAAGATATATTCTTCTTTTGTTTTTTCTGCATATCTTGCTTGCCTCCTTTAGTTCTTCAATTGTGAAATTCTTGGCAGAATCTCTCATGTTGAATTCTTTTAATCCTAAATATACAGAATCTGCTCCTGCTTTAATTGCAGCATGTAAACTAGGAAAATCTCCTGCAGGAGCCATAAGTTCAATTTTGTTCTTTTTCATGTATACTTTAGATTAACAATGTTTTTAAAGGTTATACTGGTGAGCAGGTTATGGGAGTTCAAGAAGGCGAGGGAATTTGTTTGTTGCAGGGGCTGTATGATTTATTTGATAATCTTTTAATACCTTTAATTAGCAGGCCATTAGCTAAAGAGTATATCTTTTTCAATTCTCATTTAGACTTTGGATGCGGAAAAGGTTATTGGACTTATTATACTGCATCTAGAAATCCAGGAGCATATTTTGTAGGGTATGATTCTAATTCTGATAGGGTAAGAATAGCTAATCAGGGCATTCCTAGACTGGTCAATTTAGCATTTACGAATGAGAGGAGGAAAGCCCAAGTATTGGGGGCGCCATTTACTAGTGTTGGTTCTTCCTTTGTTTTCCATGAAGCAGGAGAGACAATGTTTGAGGAATATAGAGATTTTATTGGGAGAGGAGATGCTGTTTTTGTTGTGGATTATAATTTAAAGGGGGTGTCTATAGATGAATTTTTCAGGCTATCTAGTTCTAAGGGGGAGAGAAGGCTTATAGGGGAAAATGGTTTGGATGTTGAATATTTGTCTCACACTCGTTTTGATTTAAAGGATTGTTGCAGAGAAGCTGAAAAAAGAGGCTTTCAAACAGTAGATACCCATGAAATAGGAAGAAAATTTTTCTGTTGGATTGGAGAAGCTGCTTAATTCTCATGCTTTCTGTAGAAATGTTTTTTATAAAGCTCTACAGACAAGAAGTACATCAAGATTATTCCGCCTATTAACATCAGGATATTTATTGGCAGTTTTTCAAATTTGAACAGGGAAGATAAAGGTGAATAGATTAATACTAAAGTTAGGAGAATGGCGGCTATAGAAGATACTATTAAGAGACTGCTTGGCCTGGATTTCCAAAATCTTTTTTTTGTTCTTATTGCAAAAGTTATGAATATTTCTGTCATAACAGACTCTAAAAACCAGGCGGTTTGTAGTAAAGGTATGTTTCCTTCTGTAATAAGGGAGAGGGTAAGGATAGTGATTACATCAAAAATTGAGCTTATCAAGCCAAAAGAAATCATGAAGCGAGATATAAGTTTAATATCCCATCTTTTTGGTTTTTTTAAGCCTTCTTCATCCACATGGTCAGTTGAAATAGTCATTAGAGGGCCGTCTGAAATAAAATTATTCAGCAGAATTTGCGATGGCCTTAAAGGTATAAACTTAAGGAATAAGGAAGAGAACGCAAGAGTGAACATATTACCAAAATTGGCGCTTATTGTATTAAAAATATACTTGGTTATGTTTCCGAAGGTTTTTCTTCCTTCTCTTATTCCATTTGCAATAACATCCAAGCTTTTGTTTAAAAGTATTACATCTGCATTTTCTTTGGCTATATCAATTGCAGAGTCAACTGTTATTCCAACGTCTGCAGCTTTTAGTGCAGGAGCGTCATTAACTCCGTCACCCAAAAATCCTACAATGTGGCCCTGCTTGCTTAGAATTTCAACTATTTTGTATTTTTGTTCTGGTGTTATCCTGGCAAAAATATTGCTCTTTCTTATTATACTGCTTAGTTCTTTCTCATTCAATCCATTTAATTCTGAGCCAAGTACAATTTTATTTTTTATTTTTATGCCCACCTGGTTGCATATCTGCTCAGTTACTAGTGAATTATCTCCAGTCAGTATCTTTATTTCAACTCCCAATTTTTGGAAGTGTATAAGGGAATTCTCTGCATCTTTTTTCGGAGGGTCTAAGAAAATCAAGAAACCTAAGAAAACTAAGCTGTTTTCGTCTTTGGTCTCGTACTCTTTTTTCTTTTTTATCTCTTTATATGCAATAGCTATTACGTTGTAACCTTCTCTGCTGAAATCTTCAAACTTTTTTATTAGCTCCTTTTTATAATGACCGATAGGAAGAATTTTTCCGCCTTTTTTTACCTTGTTGCATACTTCTAAAATAGACTCAGGTGCGCCCTTGGTGGCTAGGTAAAACTTGTTTCCTTTTTTGTATACAATACTCATCCTTCTTCTTTCATGGTCAAATTCTATTTCTTCTATCCTTTCAAAATTTTTTATGCGAATGTTGTTCTTTTTGCAATACTCTAATATTGCCACATCTGCTGCTTTTCCAGTAACGTCTTTGCCAGTAAGTGCAGTATTGCATATGATAGCATTTTCTATTATCTCTTCTTTTTTTGTTCCTTGTATATCTAAGTAATCATATAAGGTTATTTTGTTCTCTGTCAAAGTTCCTGTCTTGTCTGTGCAGAGAACATCTATATTTCCTAAATCTTCTATCGAAGCCAGTTTTTTCACTATTACCTTTTTTTTGGCCAGCTTTATTGCCCCTCTTGAAAGGGTTATTGTTATAATTATTGGCAAAAGCTCCGGAGTTATTCCTACTGCAAGGGCTAGGGCAAATAGAAAAGAATCTACAACTCCTTTTCCAAGAACTGCATTGATAAAGAAAACACACAGAGTCAAAATAAGAATTATTTTAATCAGGAAATCTCCGAATTTTTTTATGTTTTTCTGGAAATCTGTTGGTGGTTCTTTTGCACTCAGAACAGTGGCTGTTCTTCCAAATTCAGTTTCTGTTCCGATTGCTATCACGATACCTTTTCCACACCCTCCTGCCACGCTTGTTCCCATAAAAACAAGGTTTGTTTTCTGGTTTATGGAGAGATTTTTCTCTTTAAGCTCCTTGAAGTTCTTGTAAACTAGATTAGACTCTCCTGTAAGAACAGATTCGTTCACATTTAGTTCTTGCGCTTCTAGAAGCCTTATGTCAGCAGGGACTATGTCTCCGTTATTCAAAAATACAATATCCCCAACTACCAGCTCTTTTGTATTAATTTCTATTTCTTTACCATTTCTTAATACCTTCGCCTTGAATGTAATATATCTTTTTAGTTTTAGCAATGCCTTTTCGCTTTTAAATTCCTGATAAAACCCCAGCAAAGAGTTAAGTAAGACTATTCCGAGAATTATAGAAGCATCTGTGATTTCTCCTAAGAATCCGGCTATTACAGCTGCTATAATCAGGATGAGTATAAGCGGGCTTTTGAACTGAGACAATAATATGGAAAACCCGCCTTTTTTGTCTTTGGCTACTATTTCATTTGGCCCTGCTTCTTCCAGCCTTTTTTCTGCTTCTTTCTTACTTAATCCTTTTTCAGAAGAGCTTAAAGCAGCCATCAACTCTTTTTTATTTAATGCACAGTAATCTTGCATAATAAAATATATATTTATAGGATTTAAATGTTATTGTCTATAAATAACTATGAGCCACATCAAAATTAAAGTTTATAATCGATACATTTAATCAGAATAAAACCAATTGAAAATATAAAATAATGAATATTCTTAATTTGGTTATAAAAGCATAGACTTTTAAGTTTGAATAATCTTAAACTCATAGGGGGCATAAACCGTATTTCACCATGGTTTGGATAAAACGATTTTTTAGAAGAAAAGTAAAAGAAAAAAGTTATATTAATAAGAAACAAAAGCCCCGTATTTCTAAGAGGAAAATAAAAGCAGATATATTCAAAAGAGAGGCGTCTAAAACTCTTTTAAGAGACCCGAGTATAATGGAGGGGCTTGACGAGGGGCAAAAAAGAGCAGTTCTTTCTGATAATTCTCGTATATTAGTCCTTGCTGGAGCAGGAGCTGGCAAGACAAAAGTTCTTCTCTCAAGAATCTTGCATCTTGTTAAAAACGAAGAAGTCCCATCGGGGAATATACTAGCCGTAACTTTCACTAAAGATGCAACGAATGAAATGAAAAATAGATTGATCGAATATTTTGAACCCTCTTTCAATGAAATAGTAAAAGCAGGTTTAGGAAGAGCGGAAATGGATAAAATTCATAGAGAAGTAATGAAAAGACACCCGGAAATTCGCCATATTTTTATTAGTACAATTCATTCTCTTTGTTACTATATGCTTAAAACAGATGGGGCCAAGGTTTACAATACACATTTTAAGGTAATCAGAAGTGATGAACAAAAAACTGAAAGCTATCAAGCGGATTATAGTCAAGACAGTTTAATAAAAAATTTAGTAAAAAAATTGATAAGTGAAGATTCTGAAATATTTGAAAAAGTTAGAGGGTATCTTCAAAAGTACATTGCTCAAGAACGAAAGAGTACTATAGAACTACTTAATCAAAAACCGATTAGAGAAGAACTGGGATATTGCACCATGGACAAAAAGTATAGAGTGAGGTCAAAATCAGAACAGTTCATTGCAAACTTTCTTTATGATAGAGGTATAGTTTATGAATATGAGAAAGAAGCTACTTGGATTGAAAAAGAAGACGAGAGTAAATCGTATCATCCGGATTTTTATTTGAGTGATTACGGAATTTACATCGAACATTGGCTTGTTGCTAGCAATAAAGAAAGATTACTTTACCCCCCTCAAGGATTCGATAAAGAACAGTATTTAAGAGAAAGAAATTGGAAAATTAATCAGTTCAAAAAGCACAATAATGTTTTAGTTGAAACTTTTGAAAAACAGATGCATGGAGACTTGAACGAATTTTACTCATATTTAGAATCTGAATTAATAAAAAAAACTCATGGAGTTATTAAATTCAAAGCTATTCAGAACCCTATTGACTTATTAGCACCACTAAATACTGAACTGGGCATACTTGCGACTAGTTTGACTAAAACAATCAATCTTGCAAAGTCAAACAGAGTTTCTATTGATACAATTAAGGAGAATCTTGAAGATGAAAAGCATGATGAAATAATTGATTTTTTTGAGATTTTCTTCAAAGTTTTTTCTCAATATGAAGAATTCTTAAAAAAGGAGAGTCTAATTGATTTCAATGATATGATTCATAAAGCCATTGACTTATTTAACTTAGATAAGCAAGTTTTGAAAAAATATCAAGAGCAATTTAAACATATATTAATCGATGAGTATCAAGATGTGTCTGCCGCTCAAGTTGAGCTTATTAAACTGCTTTTAACAAAAGACAATAATCTATTCGCAGTAGGCGATGACTGGCAAAGTATCTATGGGTTTAGAGGTTCAGAAGTGGAGTACATCTTAAATTTTAAAGAGGAATTCAAGGGTTCTGAGATTATCCCACTTCCATATAATTATCGTTCTGGAGAAAACATTGTTGGGGCTTCTAAAAAAGTAATTCTAAAGAATCCAAAGCAAATGAAGAAGAATATTTCCGCAAAAAACAGTTCTTTAACTGAAAAAATCTATCAATTTAATGCATTTAATGAAGTAGACGGCGCAAGATTTATTGTTGAAAAAATAAGAAAACTTCTCTCCGAAGGCATAAAATCTAATGAGATATTGATTCTTTATCGTAGAACGTCTCACATTAAGCAATATAAAGAATACTTTTCAAAATTCCCAGAAATTAGAGGAATCTCTCTAAAAACAATTCATGGTTCAAAAGGGTTAGAATCCAGGGTAGTATTTGTAATCGGATTATATAATGGACCTGGAGGATTTCCTTACGTCTGGGAGGACGAAAGAATTATTCAGAAGATAAAGAGCACCCCTATAAGCAAGAAAGAGGAAGAAGAAAGGCGCCTGTTTTATGTTGCAATGACTCGTGCTAAGGAAAAATTATATTTAATTTCTGAACTTGGCAACGTTTCAGAATATTGCAAAGATATTCCTAAAGAGTATAAAGATGTGCTTTGTTCAAAATCATTCCCTTTAGAGGATTTGTTTGAAGATTTTAAGAGAGTGCTTGCTCTGTTGCATGAAGGAAAAAGTATATCTGAGATAGCCAAAATAACGGAAACTGATGAAAAGACAGTCGAACAAAGAATTGCATGGTTAATATTAAAAGGAATTCTGCCTGTTTCGCATTTCGTTGATGATGATACTTATTTATTGATTGCAAGGAGAATAGGCAAAGATGCTTCAAAGGTTAAATTGCTGACCCCGCTTAAAAGAGAGCTTCCTCAAAGCGTAGGATATGGGGAGATAAAGTATGTTATCGCAGATTTAAAGAGAAAAGAAGCTATTGAAGAGTCTCAATAATCTGCTTTATGCAAACGCCCATACAAAGCCTTAGTTATCTGCATTACGCTTAGCTACATTTATTTTCTATAACTGGCTTATATAACCTTTTGATTCCTGCATGGGTTCTCTAGGTTTATCTTCAAGACGAACTAATTTTTTAATAGAAGAGAGGGGCACTATGACAATTTTCCCACTATCTTTATATATGAATGTCTGGTTTTCGAAATCAATTTTCCCTTCGAATTCTCCTTCCATTTCTCTTTCCCCAACAAAGTAAACTTCATATTTTGTCATAATTACATAAGTTAGAGTTACTATTTATATCTTTTGTAATAGAAAGCCATAGCTATCTTTCTTTTTCATTTTAACTCCTGTAAACCCCATACAAGAAGTGTTGTATTGTAATGCGAAAATCAAACGCCCATGCCAGGAATCGAACCTGGAGGCCCTGACGGGCCGGCCTTTGTGGTTTTTTAGTTCCAGGGCCGTGGAGTACCATTGTCCCACATGGGCATTAATAAGTGATTTTACCTAACTTATCTCTTTTATCAGGATGATAGAAGTTTATAAGTTTTTTGTAAACATTTATGTTCTCTTTCCTTCTAACAAACAACATCCCATATGGGCTATGTTTTTTAATTCTCGGTTTATAAGGGCCATATAAACTGGAGTGAATTCCCAGAAGTTCTAAACTTTGCTTTATTGATTCTAACCCTAGATAATTGACTGATTTGACTTGTATATATTTATGGGATAAATTAACATAAGCTTCACAATCAAAAAAGCATTTTATCCATTCTATCAAATGTTTTTTAGGCAATTCTTTGGGAATTGCCCATTTATAATGTCCATACTTGCCAAACGAATAAAGATTTAGGCAGGCGGGCTTATTTTTTATTTGAACATTAAAGCATCCTCCATAATAGACTATCTTTGGAGAGATATTAAATTCTTTTTCAAACAGATTGACAACTCTTTTTGCAAGAGCTTCATTATCCAAGAACACCCTAATTTCATAATGCATATCTTTATTTTTGTCTTCTCTTATAGCTATCCACCCATCTCCGCACAAATACGCATTTATTGCTACCTTTTCTTTAGAGATAACGTTATTTATTCTTACTTTAGAGTGCTCTTTTTTCCATCTGTTCTCTAATCCAATTTTACTTATCCTTTTGTAGAATTCTGCATCTATTTTCATAAAAGATTTAACAGACAGAAGTTTATAAGTTTTCCTATAATGCGCAGTACCTTAAATCAGTTTTTCAAATTCTTCTGTTATTTGCTTATGTATTTCTTCCACTGATTTTGTGCCGTCTATTATAACTATTTTTTCATTTGGAAGATGTTTTAATGTTTCCATGTATTTTTGTCTCACTTTTTCTTGAAATTCTGTGCTTGCTTCTAGTCTGTGCTTGGTTCTGTTATCTTTATCCATTCTTTCTTGCCCGATTTTTGCAGGAACATCTACAATAAATGTTATGTCTGGAATTGGCAAGCCATTGTGCATCTCTATTAGCTTGCTTGGCTCTAGGCCTTGTGCAGATTGGTAAGCAATTGTTGATAATTTATACCTGTCAGAAATAACATAATGACCTTTTTCTAAGTGAGGCAGAATAATTTCCTGGGTTTGTTCTTTCCTGTCGTTTACAAACAATTCTGCAAGTTTTTCTGATTGCGACTCAGGAGAATCGTTTGTTTTGAGAAGCTCTCTTATTTCTCTTGCTTTGTAAGGGTTTCGTGTTAAAAGAATATGGTTATATTTGCTTAGTTTAGAAAGATATTCGACAAATTTAAATATCTGTGTGGATTTTCCGCATCCATCGATTCCTTCAAAAACAATAAACTTTCCTCTTTTGTCCATGAAATAACTTTATTATTGGAATTTATAAAGATATATATTTTTTAGAATATAAATAATTAGTCTTTCATCTCTATCTTAATGTTAATAGAACGAGGTATTGAAAGACGCATAATTGAATGAAGAACTCGGTCATTAGTTGGCATATCTATAAGCCTTTTATGGATTCGCATCTCAAATCTGTCAAAAGAAGCTTTTCCATCCCCACACGGGCTTTTTCTTGTTGTAACTTTAAGCTTTCTTGTAGGTAATGGAATTGGGCCGGCTATGGCAATTCCCGCTTGCTTAGCTATATCATTTATTGTTTCACATACTCTATTAAGCTCATCAATATCCGAGCTTTGCAGTTTTATTCTTACTTTTGCCATTTACCTTATTCAGAAATTCATTTATTAGTCGTTTCTGATGTTCTGATTAGAAAAGGGGCATTTAAAAAGCTATTGGTATCAATAAGGTTAGCCTAGAGTTGCTTCTACAATGCAGGGCAAGTGATCTGATACCTTAACTGAATCTGCAGAATAAAACCCCGTAATATTAAACTCTTTGCTTAAAAGGAGGAGGTCTGTGCTTATTTTGGGGTTCCAGGAAGGATAGGTTTTACAGTTACTTATTTTCTCCAATTTCGTCTTGCCTATAATATTTAATTCAGACGCATCAAGGATATTAAAATCTCCTGTTAAGATTATAGAGCCTTGTGTGTTGTTTATTATTTCTGCAATATATTCTAACTGTTTTTCTCTACTTTTTTTACCAATACTCAGGTGAGTTACAAAAACGCTTACATTAGTACCATTAACATTTAAAACCGCTTCTCCTAAAAATCTTGGTTCTCCAAAACCTGGAAGCTCATAACTTTTTGTACTTAGAATAGGGAATTTCGTATTAATGGCGTTTCCTTGATTTAGAATCGAACCGATCTTATAAGTGGGAAAAAATATGCTCTCTTTAAGATTTGTTAAATTAGAAATTAGCTCTGCCTGATTTATATTTTTACTTCTAAAACAACTCCCATCAATTTCTGTAAATGCAATAATGTCTACATCTTCAGAATTAATTAATTCTGATGTTTTGGCAATATTTTCTATAGAGTGAGGAAAAAAATATTTCCAGAAAGTAGTCGGGTATTGCCAATAGCCTTTGGTTGTCCCAACTCCTGATTGCATGTTAAGAGTTGCAATTTTGAGGGCAGATACAGAGCTAACCATAAGAAACAAAACAATTAAAGTTAATAAAATTATTCTTTCCATGTCTTATCTTGTTAATTATTCTATTTATATTTATATCTCATCTTAAACATCCGAAACTTTATATAACATTAACATCTTATTAATCTATGAAAATAAAGAGGATTTTAGCATTTATTGCGGTTGTAATAATTGTTATTAATCTTGCATACTTTTATCCAAGATTGACTGGAAAAGGAGCTTATGAAGCAGAAACAGTAAGCATGACAAGAGCGATTGACGGAGACACTTTTGAGACAGAAACTTCTGATGTGAGGTTGCTGTGCGTTAATACTCCTGAAAAAAACAAACCTTTTTATAATGAAGCAAAGGTAAAGTTATCTGAATTTGAAGGAGAAGAAGTGCAGATTTTAAGAGATAAAGATGATGAGGATCAATATAATAGGAAATTAAGATTTGTCTTTTATGGAAACAGGTTTATCAACAAAGAGATTCTTGAGGAAGGTCTGGCTACTTTGTATATGTGTGAAGGGCTTAGATACGAAGCAGATATGAAAAAAGCAGAGCAGACTGCGGGAGAGAAGGGAAAAGGAATCTGGAAAAAATCTACAAGCAGGTGTGCCTATTGTCTTGAGCTTGTTAAATTAGAGCCTGTTTTGGAATATTTTATTTTAAAAAACAAATGTGATTTTAAGTGCGAGGCAGAGGCAAAAGATGAAGGCAATCATTTTTTTGATATTAGCATAGAGGGCGGCAAGGAAAAAGTTTTTAACAGCAATGGCAAAGTGTGGAACGATGATGGAGATAGATTATTTGTTAGGGATAATGATGGACTATTGGTTTATTATGAATACTAGACTATTTTATCTTTACTTTAATTATTTCTAATAAAATGAATGCAGTTATGCACAATCCAATTATCTTTGCCCAGTCTATTAAACCTAAGAAAGTGAATTTAAAGAAGGTGTTTAATGGCGTGTAGAGAATTGCAAGATGAAGCAGCATGGATAGAGCTATTGCATAAAATACATATCTGTTTAATTTGAATTTGTAAAATGGCTTTTTTGTCCTGCAATTTAATACCAGAAACATCTGGAATAAGACAGAAGTTGTTACAGCCATTGTCCTTGCTTTATCTATGTTATCAATGTAATAATAAAAAGCAATAAAGCATATTAAAAATGCAAGTATTCCGGCCGTTATTATAAACAACATTGAACCTTTTAAAATAGATTCTTTTGCAGGGGTTCTTTTCATTACATCTTCTTCTGCTTCTTCTCTTGAAAGTGCAACAGCGGGGAAACTGTCTGTAATTAGGTTAATCCAGAGAATCTGCAATGGAAGCATGGGCAGCAATTCAGGATTTCTGAAAGCGAACATTACAAATAAGATAAGCAGAATCTCGTTGGTATTTGCAGAGAGCATGTATTTGATGAATTTTTTTATGTTATCATAAACTCTTCTTCCTTCTCTTACTGCCTTGACAATTGAGGCAAAATTATTGTCTAAAAGTATTATGTCAGAAGAGTCTTTTGCAACATCACTTCCCCTTCCTACTGCTATTCCAATATCTGCTTTTTTCAGCATAAGAGCATCATTAACCCCATCCCCTGTGACAGCTACTATTTCTCCATTTTTTTTCAGTATTTCAACAATCCTCAGTTTATCTTCTGGGCTGACCCTTGCAAAAATAAAGGTGGTTTTAAGAGCTTCGCTTAATTCTGAGTCTGACATTTTCCCTAGCTGAGAAGCTTCAATGACTTCTCCTCTTAATCCGATTTCCTCGCCAACTGCTTTTGCAGTTACTGCAGAGTCTCCTGTTATCATGACAATTTTTATTCCAGCTTCTTCACATTGCTGGACAGCCAGTTTTACTTCTGGGCGCGGAGGGTCAATCATTCCCTGGAGCCCTACAAATATAAGATTTCTTTCCGCATTCTCTTCATTTATTTCTTTTGCTTGTTTAGTAAGTATTTTGTAGGAAAAAGCAAGAACTCTCATTCCTTCTGAGGCAAGTGTTTCATATTCAGCTATTAATTCTTCTTTTCTTTTTTCATTAATCTTTCTTATCTTTCCGTTATAAAATTCAGCTTCGCATCTTTTTATAATAACTTCTGGAGCTCCTTTTACATAACTGATATAATTTCCTTTGTTGAGCCTTATTATTGACATCATTTTTCTGTCTGAAGAAAATGGAAATTCTTTTACTCTGGGCTGTTTTTCTGTTTCCTGTTTTTTATCTAAGCCATAGTTTTTGGCTGCAGAGAGCAGGGCTTTTTCAGTTGGGTCACCTATTAGATATTCTTCTCTATCTTTTTCTTCTACTCTAGCGTTATTGCATAAAATGCCCACTTTATACAAGAACTCTGCCTGATTTTCTTTCAGCTTGCTGCTTATTTTTCCGTTTACAAATATTTTTCTCACTTTCATTTTTTCTTCTGTAATTGTTCCTGTCTTGTCTGTGCAGATATAAGTTGCTCTTCCAAGAGTCTCTGCTGCAGGCAGCTTTCTTATAAGGCTTTTTACTTTTAGCATTCTTTGGGTTGCCAGAGCAAGAGAGATAGTTATCACAGCGGGCAGGCCTTCTGGAATTGCAGAAACTGCAAGACTTACTGAGGTCATGAACATTTCCAGGGCTTCAAATCCAATAAGAATGCCAAGGAATGTTATGGCTACTATAAGAAAAATTGCAAGGAATCCAAGTATCTTTGCAAAGTGATTTATTTTTTCTTTTAAAGGATTTTCTTCTGGCTGGACTTTTTGCACCATTTCAGCTATTTTTCCAAACTCGGTTCTCATTCCAGTGGCTATGACGATTGCTTTTCCTTTTCCTTTTACTATTTGAGTTCCTTGATAGAGCAGATTTGTTCTGTCTGCTAGGTCTGTTCTTTCTTTTAATATGCCCGGCATTTTGTCTTCAGGTACGCTTTCTCCAGTAAGCGAGGCTTCATTTACCTGCAGGCTTTCTGAAGAAATAATCCGGCAGTCAGCTGAAATGTTATCTCCTTCTTCAAGAATTAAAATATCTCCTGGAACAAGCCCTCTTGCATCTATTTCTTCAACTTTTCCATTCCTTATTGCTTTTGCCTTTGGGACAAGCATCTCTTTAAGCTTTTCAATTGCTCTTTCTGCTTTGTATTCTTGATTAAATCCAAGGAAACTGTTTATTACTATAACTACTAAGATGACAATAGCATCTGTTGCTTCCCCTGCAATTGCCGAGATAATTGCAGCTATAATGAGTATTATAATAAGAAAAGAGGTAAACTGACTAAGTAAAATTTTGAAGGCATTTAATCTCCTTATTTTTTTGAGCTCATTATAACCATAAAGCCCAAGCCTTTTTTCTGCTTCTCCGCTTGTCAGCCCATTTTTATCGGTTTTTAGCTGCTTAAATAGCTCTTCCTCTTTTATTGCATGGAAATCCATTATACAAATAAGAATTAGGGGTATAAAAAAGTTATTAGATTGTTTGTTTGAACAAATCTAAACATTGATCTCTTAAAAATTCTTTTTTGATGCTGATTTTATTTCCGCTCTTTTCATTTAACTCATCTATTTCAATATCTATCTCTTCTGAACCAAAGGCAATAGAATCTTTTAATGTTGCCCCATAAACAATTTCAGGAACATGAGTTATCCATGCCATGTAAAAGCACATAGGACAAGGCTCGCATGTGGAGTATAAAGTGCATCCTTCTAAATATTTGCTGTTCAGCTTTTTAGTTGCTTTCAAAATTGCCTTGGTTTCTGCATGAAATCTTGCATCTCCGGGCGGGCTCTTTCCAGCTTTAGCTATTATTTTGCTGTCTTTTACAACAACTGCCCCATAATGCAAGCCATACTTTTTAGCATCTTTTATTGCTTCAAGCATAAATTTCTCTTCTTCCATGTAAAATACAAGAAAAATAGGTTTAAGAATTTTGGGTTTCGCAATTCTCCATAATTTTATAAACTCTATATTCTTTTTCTTATTAATGGTTAAAAAAAAGAAGCAATCACTTGCATGGAGAGCATTTAAACTTCCTTTTATTGGAATTGGAAAGCTGGCAGCATATACTTATAGGAAGAGCAGGGAGGGAATGAAAAATGCAAAGGAACAAAGAAAGCTTGATAAGTCAGAAGTCTATCGTACAGAGCCTGTTTTTGAGGAATTTAAAATTATTAAAGAAATAATAGGAGATTATTCTTATACTGAAAAAAGGCTTTTTGAAGATTCTTTAATTGTCTTGATTTTTGGCAAAAGAGGAAGCGGCAAGAGTGCATTGGGATTTAAATTACTGGAAAATATTCACAGCAGAACAGGAAGGAAATGCTATGCTCTTGATATCCAGCAGGAAAAAATGCCTGCTTGGATTAAAAGCATAGATGATATCGAAAAAGTGCCTAACGGGGGAGTTATCTTGATTGATGAGGGGGCTATTTCTTTTGGCTCTAGAGACTCTATGTCATCGAAGAATAAAGAATTAAGCAAGCTGCTTGCTATAGCTAGGCATAAAAATCTTACCTTAATATTTGTAACACAAAATACAGGGCTCATTGATAAAAATGTTCTTGCGCTTACTGATACGCTTCTGATAAAAGAAGGAAGCTTGCTTCAGATGGAAATGGAGAGAAAAGAGGTAAGGAAGTTTTATGACAAAGCAAATGATTTCCTTAAATTTGTTAAAGGAGACAAAAGAAAATACCTTTACCTTATTGATTCGGATTTTGAAGGCGTTTTAACACATTCTCTTCCAAGCTTTTGGACAACTGGGCTGTCTAAGAATCAGGGATAACTAGTTATTAGATTCCTCTAAATATTTTTCTTTCCAGATTGGCTTTGTTTTTTCTTCTAATTCTTTATCAAATTCGTCTAGTGTCTTCTCGTAATCTTTTGATTTCAAAGCTTCTGCTGCAGGGGCATCTTCTGGTTTAGCGTCTTTTGTTAAAATATTATCCTTGAAATTCTTATAGTGGTCTCTTATTGAACAAGGCATTAGCCAGTTATCAGGGCTATGTATGTGGGATAAGCCATAATCTTCCTGCCATTTTCTCCCGTTTTTGAAGAATTCTGAATTAAGAGCGTCTGCAAGTTTTTTGCCTTGCTTGTGCAGTTCTAAGATATTGTCAACATAATAGGGAACAAAAACGCATGGCATTATGTTACCATTCCAGTCTACATATAAGTAGCCTCCACTTCTTCCATAAGCAATGCATCCATCAGATAAAACTCCGGAATTCCAGAAATCTGCAATTGCATAGCCTTTTTCTAACATCTTCTCCCATATTTTATAAAGTTCTACTCGCTGTTCAGGAGTTATCATTAATTCTTTCATGTCTTTTGCCTTTCCTATTGGCATTAGCTGGAACTCCCACATATAAGAAGCGCCCTGTTCCTCGAATAAAAACTTGTAGAAATTTTCATCTAAAAGCGTATTTATATTTTTGCTTGTTGCAGTTATAGAAACGCCAAATGACACGCCTGCTTCTCTTAGGTTTTGGAAGGCTTCAAGAATTTTTTTGTAGATACCTTTTCCTCTTCTTTCATCTGTTTCTTTTTCCCCGCCTTCTATTGAAATTGCAGGAGTTACATTTCCAAGTTCAGCAAACTTTTTTGCAATTTCTTTTGTTATCAATGTGCTATTAGTGTAAAAAAGGAAAAACATTTCAGGATATTTTCTCCAGATATCGAATAGAGTTTTGTCTCCATCTTTATATAATAAAGGCTCTCCGCCTGAAATCGTCATAAAACGATTCCCCCATTCGTTATATACCTCCTCGCAAATCTTATCTACTGTTTCAAAAGGAAGGGTTGGGCAATTTTCATGGGAGGAAGCATAACATCCTTCGCACTTTAAATTGCATTTTTGCGTAGGAGAAAGAACAATAAAACTAGGAGGGAGTATACCGTACTTTTCTTTGAATTTATCCTTTTTTTCTTTATTTAGGTCTTGGTCTGTAAAACCATACTTCACTAAAGTATCCATCACCCTATCAATGAAGTGGTTAGAAACATAACCCTTGTCTAGATTCCTTTTAGTAGATTCTAACAAAGCGACTAAGAAATGATATTTTTTTAGCTGAACCGCTTTTGGGGACGTGGTGTTATCTTCTACCACTGCTTTATATATTTTCTTCTTGTAATTTTCTAGCAGGGCATCCCTTCCTACTTTTGTATGTAACACCTGTTTTAATATAGTTAAATATATTGACATACCTAAAAAGTAAATTATATAGAGTATAAAAATCTTGCTATTTTTGACTGGTAGAATTTATGTATAATCTGTCTATAATCTATGGATTAAGAAGTTAGGGTGGAGAATAGGGAAAACTTTATAAATTAATGTATATTTTAAGTTATATATAAAAGAGGAAAAAATGAACTTAAAACCTACTTTGTGGAAAACTATACTGCCTATTGTTATCGGGTTGGTGGTTTTTATTTATTTAGCTGAAAGCTTGGGTTGTGACGGGAAGTGTTCTTACGGTACAGAGTTTAATATAGGGCTCCTTTTGGCAATAGCCATTTATCTTGTAATCAGCCTCTTCCAGAAAAAGAGGGAGAGGGGCCTGCCGAAAGAAAATAAAAAAGCAAACAGACCTAAAAGAAGGAAGAAGGCTAAAAAGAGGAAGAGATAAACCATGAACTTTAGACTTACAAAGAAGAAAACAATAGTATGTATACTATTCTTTATAGTGTCTACATTCTTAATCGATTGGATCATTGTAGCCGGGATGTTATGTGATTGTCCTTTTTCACAATTTTTGTTTCAGAGCACAATAGCCGGATTAGTATTAACAATCGTATTATTTATACTTTGGAGTTTGGCACAGGAAAATAAGAAAATAAAAAAACAACTTCCAATTAAATCCAAATCCAAAAAGAGGAAGAAATAAACATGAGAGTAGCAATTAACGGTTTGGGAAGGATAGGAAGACCTGTATTGAAATTATGCCTGCAGAACCGAATTAAGGTGGTGGCAGTTAATGATTTAACAAGCCCGGAGGTTCTTGCTTATTTGTTAAAGTACGATTCTATTTATGGAAGATATAATGAAAAAGTAACTTATGGAGAGAACTACATTAAAATTGGCAAGAGAAAGATAAGAGTTTATTCTGAAACTGACCCTGAGAAACTTCCGTGGGAGAGACTAAGAGTTGATGCAGTTGTCGAATCCACTGGAAAGTTTAAGATGAGAGAAGAAGCTTATAAACATATTTTGGCAGGTGCTAAGAAAGTTGTTATTTCTGCGCCTTCTCCAAATCCGGATGTCACAATTGTTCCCGGAGTTAACGATAAAGATTATAACAACGTGTATGAAATTTTTTCACTTGGTTCATGCACTACTAATTGTTTAGCGCCTGTTGCAAAGGTGTTGGATGACGAGTTTGGCATAACAAAAGGTTTTATGACAACAGCGCATGCTTATACTAATGACCAGAATATTTTGGATTTGCCGCATAAAAAACTCAGGAGGACAAGGGCGGCAGCGATTAACATAGTTCCAACAACGAGCGGGGCTACAGAATCGGTTGTTGCAGTTTTGCCTCAGTTAAAAGGAAGATTAGACGGCTTAGCTCTAAGAGTGCCTGTTGCATGCGGGAGCATAGTAGATTTTGTTTGCCAACTTCAAAATCCTGCCACTATCAAAAGAATAAACAATGCCTTTGAACGCGTTTCTAGGAAAGAGATGAAAGGAATTCTTCAATATAACGAAGACGAAATAGTTAGTTCAGATATTATAGGAAATCCCCATTCTTCTATTTTTGATTCGACATTAACACAAGTAATTGGAAAAGAGGGGCATTTAATCAAAGTACTTTCTTGGTATGACAACGAGTTCGGATATAGCAACAGAATGGTTGATTTCTTGAAAAAACTTAGGTAAAAAAACAATAAGGAACATTTATATAATTTATAGGAACCATATTCTTATGGATACTTTTGAAAGAAAGTACGGGATTAAGGAAGATGAAAAAACCAAAAGGTTTCATGAAAGCAGGAGAATGTTTTGTATTTATCAAGGCAAATTAGTTATTGCAGAGCCTAACTTACCTTATTCACATGCTGTTTGGTTTCAAAAGAATGGGTGGATGTCTGAGCAGGAGGATAACCTTATGAACGAGATTGTTAGGGGATGTATAGACAAGGAAGGAAACGTTTATTTTTATGCGGGATATGACTTCCAAATAAATAATCAGATTGAACTTATTCTTTTCAGTCACTTGAGCGAATTAGTTGAAATACTTAAATTAAGGCCAGATGCCAAAATATTTGGAGGTTCGATAAACCAAAAAGCAGGTGCAAAATGGCTTCCTAGAAAAGAGTACGGGAAGATTAAAGATAATTTATGAATAAAAAACAATAAGGTTTATAATATATCTTTTATTCCTTATTTTATAAAAAGGTGAAGATAAAAAATGCTATATGATTTAATAATTATTGGTGGCGGTCCTGCAGGCATGACTGCTGCAATTTATGCGGCAAGGCAGAAAATAAAGTTCATGATTATAAGCATGGATGTTGGCGGGCAGATGGGCTGGAGTTCTAAAGTTGAAAATTATCCAGGAGTTCCTGATAAAAGCGGGATTGCGCTCGTTGAGAGATTCCAGAAGCATATGCAGGATTATAAAATAAAAATAAAACAGGAAGAAATCTTAAAATTAGAGAAGAATAAAAATATATGCGTTGTAAGGACAAAGAAAAATTTTTATGAGAGCAAAGCTGTGATAATTGCTGCTGGGAAAAAGCCTAGAAAATTAAATGTGCCAGGAGAAGATAAATTTACAGGGTTGGGAGTTAATTACTGTGCTGTATGCGATGCTCCGCTTTTTAAGGATAAAATCTGTGCGGTAGTTGGAGGAGGAAATTCAGGAATGGACGCTGCTTTGTTCCTTTCAAAATATGCAAAAAAGGTTTATATTTTGGAATATTTGCCCAAGTTAGGTGGAGATAACTTTCTAAGAGAAAAAGTCCTTAATGAGAAAAAGATAACAGTAATTACAGGAGCTAAGATGAAGGAGATTATTGGAAATAAAATTGTTGAAAAAATAAAATATGAGAAAGAGGGAAACGAAAATGAATTGCCTATCGATGGAGTTTTTGTTGAAATAGGGCTTATAAGCCAGTATGATTTTACAGATGTCCAGAAAAACAAGTGGGGGGAGATAATGATATTTAGAAGCACTATAAGCCATGAGGAGAATATGACTGACATACCTGGAATTTTTGCAGCAGGCGACTGTACGGACATCCCTTCTAAACAAATAATCGTAGCAGCAGGCGAAGGTGCGAAAGCAGCTCTCGCTTCTTTTAACTATATTAACAGGTGGAAATAATTTGATAAGATGGACTTGTCTATTTTCTCAAGTATAACAGAATATCTAAAGGTTTTAATAACCTTTAATCTGTATCTTGGAGCCTTTTTAGCGGCCATTATAGAGACTATTTTATTTTCGTTAGTTCCAGGCGAGGTTGTAATGCCTTTGGCAGGTTACTTGGCCTCTTTGAACAATTATGGATATCTGGGTTTGCTCGGTGTTACTTTGTGTGCTACATTAGGGGCTACAATTGGAGCAGTGCTTATTTATTACATTTCCTTAAAGCTCGGCAGGCCGGTTATTTTAAAATACGGAAAATATTTTTTTATAACTGAAGAGAAGCTTTCTAGTGCAGAAAAATGGTTTGAGAAATATGGCACAAAGGCTGTTTTTTTCGGAAGAATGGCCCCTGCAATTAGAGAGTTGGTCTCCATACCTGCAGGCTTTTCAAAAATGGATCTTAAGAAATATATTTTCTACACTTTTCTCGGAACTTTTTTATGGACTCTTTTTTTAATTTCTCTTGGATTTTTTCTTGGAGCTTATGTTGAAACATTAAACCTATCTGGGATATTTGAGAAAACTGGTGTTTTTATAATTCTGCTCATTGCAGTTTATATTATTTTTAAAATACTTAACAAGAAATTTAAAAAGAAACAGCTAAGTGCCATCCAATAGGTTTAAAAGGCATTTTTTCTTAAATTGTAATAAAGATGGTGAATAAAGAAACAAATAAGGTCTGGAATTTTTTTAAGCCAAGCATATTGAAAGTAGTTATAACTGTAGTTATATTCTTATTTTTTGTGCCTTTTGTCAGTATAGACTCAGGAGTTAGATGTGTTACAGAGCCGTGTGAATCTGAATCTACTGTTTCTCTTCTTATATATATTATTTCGGTGTTTGAAGGAGAGGTGACTGTTTATGACTTTTTTTATACAAATATTTTATTGGGGATTGTTGCTTCCTATGTTTCGTCCTGCATAGTTGTGGTTTTAGTTGCTTATTTGAAAAATAAAGCCAAAGATATTTAATATGAGAACTTTGTCTGATTTTGATTTCAGGGGAAAGATAGTTTTGCTAAGGGCAGATTTGAATTCTGATGTTGTTGGAGGGAAGGTTTTGATGAGTGAGAGAATAAAAGAGTCTGCTGTAACAATAAACGAGCTAAAACAGAAAAGAGCTAAAGTTGTTGTGATAGCACATCAGGGAAGAAAAGGAGATTCTGATTTCACTTCTTTAAAGCAACATTCTGCACTTTTGAATAAGTTTACAAAAATAAAATTTGTTGATGAGGTTAGTGGTGAAAAAGCAAGGAAGGCCATAAAAGGGATGAAAGAGGGAGAAGCCATCCTTTTAGAAAATATTAGAAATATAGACGATGAGCTTAAGCCCGAAAAAGGAGAAGAAAATGAAATAGTCAAATTCTTTGTCCCGCTTGTTAATGCCTATGTTAATGATTCTTTTTCTGTCTGTCATAGAGAGCAGGCTTCAATTACTCTGCTGCCAAAATACATCCCTTGTTTTGCAGGGAGGCTGCTTGAAAAAGAAGTCAATGCCTTGAAGAAAATAAAAATGAAAGAATGTTTGTACATATTAGGGGGGGCAAAGCCAGAAGACAACTTAAAATTGTTGCGTGGAAATAAGGTCTTAGCTTGCGGGCTGTTTGGGCAATTGTGCTTAATTGCGATGGGAAAAGGTTTAGGAGCCCAGAATAAATATCTCGAGGGGCAGATTAAAGATTTTGATAGAGTGGTAGAGGAGCTAAAAGGAAAACTAAAAAATGTGCAAACTCCTATTGATTTTGCAGTTAAGAAAAATGGAAAAAGAGAGGAAATCTTACTGGAGAATTTTCCTAGTGAATATGAAATTTTTGATATAGGCGAGAAAACCCAGAAAAAATACATTGAACAGATTAAAAAGGCAAAATCCATTTATATGAAAGGCCCTGCTGGATTTTGTGGAGAGGAGCCGTTTTCAAAGGGCACCATTGCCATTTTAAAGGCAGTTTCAGAGAGCAAGGGCTTTACATTGATAGGAGGAGGACATCTTTCTGACGCAATTGAAATGTCTAAAATACCGAAGGAAGAGTTTGGGCATATAAGCCTTTCTGGAGGTGCATTATTAAGCTACGTCGCAGGGGAGAAATTGCCAGGGTTAGAAGCATTGGGATGACTTAATGATAAACTTTAAAACCCCTTTTTTCTTTATATATAAACAAAAGAGGAGAAAATGAGGAAGGTTAAAACAGAAAAGATTAAGGTAAGTTTCTTTAGGCTTACTAAAGTAAAGCTTTTACTCATAATTGTCTTTTTCGCGCTGATTGTGTATCTAGCAGGGATTCCTGTGAGGATTGTTCCAGAAGTTACCCTTTCTATAAAAAGCCTGCCTTCAGTGATTATCCTTATTTTACTGGAGCTTATTATAAGCTATATAATAGCCTGCATTGTTGTTTTTTTATTTCATAAGCACTGGAGAAGACAAAGAAAAATTTAAGGTAAGATGGAACTCTGCAATTGGATACTAGGATTTCCTGAAAGAATCAGGGACTCGTACGATATAAGCGTATGTAAGTTGAAAAGGGTATTTGATAATATTGTCTTTATCGGCATGGGCGGAAGCTATATCGCTGGATTGACTTTTAAAAGCATGTATCAGGAAGAAATGAAAATGCCTATTGAGGTAAGGCATTCTGTGAATTATACCAATAGCCATACTCTTTATGTTCTTGTGAGCTATTCTGGAAATGCAGCAGAAGTTCTGCAGGCACTTGAAAAACTGAAAAAAGTGCATAGCGATAATATTCTAGTTATAACTTCAGGAGGAAAACTCTTGAGAGAGGCAAGAAAAAGAAAAATAGGATGCATAAAGGTAAAGCCTGGGCTTCATCAAAGATTTACTTTTGCCGAGTTGTTTTTTCCTATTGTAAAAGTTTTTGAGAAAGCAGGCTACTTGGAGAGTAAGAGAAAGCAAGTTCATCAAATTGTAAAGACACTACAAGAAAGTGCAGATAGGTTGGACAAAAATGCCAGGCTTCTAGCTGGAAAAATTAGGGAAGATACCCCTATTTTTTACGCATCTGAATATTTTTATCCTGTAGCATACAGGCTTCAGACCTCTATGGAAGAAGACGCAAAAATAATCTGTCATGCTAACCAGATACCTGAGATGTTTCACAATGAACTGGAAGCTTTGCCTGCCAGTTATTTTATTCCTATACTGATTATTGATAGGAAAGAAACAAGAGAGTACAAAAGGAGGATAAAATTCTTCAAGAAGCATGCTAGGTTTTTTTATGAGCTTGGCGGAGAAAAGTACAGCAGAGAAGAAAGAATGTTCCTTTTGTTTTATTTTGCTGATTTTTTAGGATATTATCTTGCAGAATTAAAAGACAGCGATTTTGGAGATACTCCGATATCCGATACAATTAAAAAATATTAAATTTCTTTTATAGTAACCTATATAAATCTTGATTTTCTTATAATAATTAAAGCTTTAAAGAGAGAAAAAAAGGTGAAAGATGGCTGAAGAAAAAATAGAAGAAATACATAACTTGACCGATAAAGCCTACGAAAGAGCAGTGGAAGTTATAAATCAGTGCTCTAGTGAATATGGACTTTTTGCTTCTGGAGGCAAAAAAGGATATAAAGGAGTTTGGAGCAGAGATAGTTTTATAACTTTTCTTGGGGCAAGCCTTGTAAAAGATAGGGATTTCAAGAAGACTTTCAAGAAAAGCCTGGAAATTCTTGGAGACTATCAAAGTAAAAAAGGACAGATACCTAATGCTGTTTTAAATTTTGACAGAAAAACTCCGCAAGTTGACTATTTGTCAATTGATTCCAGCTTGTGGTTTATAATCGGACATTATATCTATAAAAAAAGATACAAAGATGAGGCGGTGTTCCATAAATACAAGGAGCATATAGATAATGCATTAACTTGGCTTTCTTATCAGGATATTAGCGAGGATATAATGCTGGACCAGTTGCCTACTACGGACTGGCAGGATGCATTTCCGCAAAGATACGGGCAGACAATAAATACCCAGGCTCTTTATTATTATGTTTTAAAGCTAGTCGGAAAGAAAGAACTTGCAAAAAAACTGAAGTTTAATGTTAACCGGAAAAAAGGGCTTAGATTATGGAACGGAGAACATTACTGGGCTTACAGATGGAAAAATCATAATAAATACAAGGAAATAGGAGATTGGTTTGACTCGCTTGGCAATCTACTGGCAATTGTTTTCGGGCTTGCTTCTAAGGGCATGTCGGAAAAAATACTCGCTTATATAAAAAGCCAGAGGATAGACTATCCTTTCCCAGTTAAGTCAATACATCCTGTTATCACAAAAAGAAGCGAGTACTGGGAAGACTATTATATGGATTGCGAGGCTGGAAAGCCCCATCATTATTTAAACGGGGGAATTTGGCCGTATATTGGAGGGTTTTATGTTCTGGCTTTAATTAAGATGAAGAAATTTGAGGAAGCTAAAGAGCAGCTGGATAAACTTGCAGAGTCTAACTTAAGGGGGAATACTTTTCCAGAATGGATTGACCCTATTAGATGGAAAACTCATGGAAGATTCCAGGCATGGAGTGCAGGGCTTTATATCTTAGCCCATCAGTCACTGAAAGCAAAAAAAGTGCTAATATAAGGAAGAATTATTATTTATAATATTTCTGCTAATGTCCCCTTCCACCAATAGTCTCTGAAATAAATTTAGTTCGAGCTTCCATTTCATACGCCAAATTTCTAAATGGATTTCTGGTGTATTCCAGTAGAGGAACTTTCCCCCCTAATTTAGTTCCAAATTTCTTTCCCAGTTTATTAGCATAATACCCTACATAACCCCCAGCAATACAACCAATACCCAAAGAAGAGGCGGCGGTTAAACCAGGGGGTAATCTGGCGAAACATCCAAGTAAAAGGCCTCCTACTACAGTTGTTAAACCTGCTCCCACCCCCAATGGAAAACCTAGTATTAATCCCCATTTCTCTTTTAATTCTTCTTCCCTTTTAGCAGACTCGATAAGATATACATCTTTTCCTTTAAATCTTAAATGTCCAGAATTTAGTATTGGTGTGTTTTCTAAGCCTAGATTTGTTAAATGATATTTTAATCGAGTTGTGTCATCTGCGCTAAAAAACTTATTTGGGTCATATGTGGTTGTTTTGTCTCTTCTAACTTCTTCATCAATAGAAATTAATCTAGACGCATAAACCTTGGTGTTTGAACTAATTAAAGGAAGTTCCTCTCTTGCATTATTTAATGCGGCATCCATAGATTCAACTCCTGCTTCTAATCCTCTAATATTTTCTCTTGCATCATTTGTATCTTCAGGAAGAGCACACGTAAGATTATTTTTACCTTCTCTGCATTCTTGCTTAAAGCACGCAAGAGCATAAGCGCTCATTTCAGCAAAGTCTATTTCTTCTGAATAGTAGCATCCTGAAGGACACCCAGTCCTTCTCATAACTTTTACTTTTTGTGTTTCGTTTGTCATTTTATTGTTTTATTTTGTTTATTTATTTACTTTATAGTAGTATCTAATTTAGGGCATATTTATATTTTATTCACTCCCTTAGGGAGTTAAGTTTAAATAGATGTTAAAGCATTAAATGTTATGAATATATCATTACTCGAAGAGATAGGGCTTACAAAAACAGAGATTAAGCTTTACCTAGCCTTGCTCAAACTGGGAGAAAGCTCAACAACTGCAATCATGCAGGAATCTCAGGTTCCAGCTTCAAAAGTGTATGAATTCTTAGACAAATTGATAAAAAAAGGGCTTGTCAGCTATATAATAAAGAACAATAAAAAATATTTCAGGGCTGAAAACCCAGAAAACCTCAAAAATTATTTAGAAGGAAAAAAGGATAAGGTAGACAAACAAATATTACAGGTGAACTCTTTGATTCCAGAGCTTAATTCAATTAGATCTGCTAAAGAAGAGGAGATTGAAGCATCAGTATATGAAGGTTTAGATGGATTAAAAGCTCTTTATGAAAAAAATTTTAAAGTATTAGAAAAAGGGGATACTCATTATATTATTGGTGCACCAAGGATAGGCAATGAAAAGCTTGAAGGCTATTTATTAGATTGGCATAAAAGGAGAATAAAAAAAGGAGTAAAATGCAAATACATTTATGATTCTGATGCTAAAGAATACGGGAAAGTAAGAGAAAAAATGCCTTTAACAGAAGTAAAATATCTATCAAAAAATATTGTTTCTCCTGTTTGGATAGAAATATTTGGAAATTATGTTGTTACAGGCCATATTACAGAAAAAGGGGCAGTTGCTTTCTTGATAAAAGATAAAGAAATAGCAAAGAAATATCTGCATTATTTTGAGGTTATCTGGAAAAATGCTAAATCCTAACTACCTTTAATAACAAGAAAACATTTAATAATCCACAATCCAGTTACGTACTATTCATTAATAAAAAAGAGGTATAAAATGTTAAATGATATAAAAGACAAAATTTTATTGAAGCCAGAAGATTTTAAGCCTTCTTCAGATAAGTTCGAGGTTCTTGGAGTTCTAAATCCGGGAGCCGGCTGCTTGAAAAATGGAAACATTGTTTTATATGTAAGAATTATAGAACAGCTGATTAAAAATCGGGATTCAGAATATTTTTATTCTCCAAGATTTGTGGGAGAAGAGAGGTTCAGCATAAAAATTGACAAATTTAAGAAAGAGCTAGTTACAAGTTGTACTAATATCGATTTTTGTTTTGAGGATGGAACTAGAAGACTTACTTATATCTCTCATTTAAGAAGAGTTATTTTGGATAAAGATGGAATTAAAATTTTGAAGATTGAGCAAAAGCCAAGCTTTTATGGGCTTTCTTGGGATGCTGAGCTGGGAGTCGAAGACCCGAGAATAACTAAAATAGGCGATGTGTATTCTATGACTTATGTGGCATTATCAAGAAAAGAAAATATTTCAACTAGCTTGGCATTATCTAACGATGGTATCAACTGGTATAGAAGAGGAATTATCTTTGAGGAACAGAATAAAGATGTTGTCTTGTTCCCCAATAAGATAAATGGCAGGTTTGTAGCATTTGGAAGGCCTGAGGGGAGTTTTATATTTACTACCCCTCATATATGGGTAGCTTATTCTAAAGACTTAGAATATTGGGGGAAGCCTAAAGCGCTCTCTTTTTTAGAAAAAGAGGTTGCTTTTGCTAGGAGTGGAGCCGGCCCTCCACCTATAAAGACTAAAGATGGATGGCTGCTGATTTTTCATGCAGTTACAGAAAAATATAAGAGAGGTTTTATTACGTCTTTTAAGAAAATTTTTGGATTCAAAAATAAGCCTTATTGTTCCTACAGCGTCTGGGCTGCTTTATTTGATTTAAAAAATCCCGAAAAGCTGATTGCTTTATCTTCAGGTCCGATTATTTCTCCTAAAGGAAGAAAGGCAAAGTCTTTTGAAGATAAACTAGTTATCTTTCCTACCGGACTTATTGAATGCGCAGATAATCAGGAAATTTTGTTGTACTCTGGGATTGGAGATAGGTTTATAGGAGTTAACAGGCTGAAAATAGACGAGATTATAAAATCGCTGGAAAAAGTGAGATAAAAAAGAAAACAAATGAAAGAAGGAAATCTTAAAGGGCGCGTGATGCTTTATGTTAATCAGGTACTTAGAACAGCCGGCTTCTCTTTTATTTCTTTATTTATACCTATTTATCTTTTGACTCTTGGATACAGTTTGAATTTCATATTTTTATATACCCTATTTTATTATATTTTTGTCTTTGTTTTTTCTATAGTTGCAGTTTATATGGGGAATAAAATTGGATATAGAAGGTTATTCATACTAAATATCTTCGTAGTTATTTTTTGGATGTTTTATCTTTCTGTTTTAAAAGATTTTCCGTTATCTATTTATCCCATTTTTTTTATGGGTTTATTGGGGGGGATTGAAGGCGCATTTTTTTGGACGCCTTTTAATATTCTCTTTGCAAAGTTTGGGAATGAGGGGAGAAGGGGAAGCCAGGTAGGCTTCTTAAGCATCTTTAATCAGCTTAGTTCAATAATTGGTCCGGTTATAGGAGCATATCTTGCAGTTACAAGCGGGTTTAGCGAACTAATCTACTTTGCAACTTTTTTCTTTTTCTTATCCCTGCTCCCATTATTTTTCCTTGAGAATATTAAGCTGAAAACAACAGTTTCTTTAACAGGTCTGAAGAAATTCTACACTTTTCATAAGAGCTTTGCTTATGGTAATGTCTTTCAAAATATATTCGGGGAGGTACAGGGCATCATCTGGCCGATTTTTATATACCTGATGTTTAATAACAACCTCCTACATGTCGGCTATATTGGAAGTATTATAGCTGTTGGAACAATCGTCTTCACAGCAATCGTGGGAAAACTCAGCGATAGAATAGATAAACACATTTTGATAAAAATTGGGGGTTTAGCTTTTGCTCTGCTTTGGGTATTGGTTCTATTTTTTCAGCAGCCGATTTATTTGTACATAATCAGCGCCCTTTTTGGATTTGCAAGCCTCATGATCGCTCTGCCGTTTTCAACTATAACTTATAGCAAGGCAGCAAAAGAAGAGGATATAGGGGAGTTTATTGTTTGGACCGAGGCTGCTTCGTTAGTTGGAAGACTGATTTTTATTGCTATAATTCTGATTGCCCCTAACAAATTTTCTGCTAGCTTTATAATAGCTTCGTTATCTTGCTTGTACTTTGCAATAGCCAGATTTGAGAAGAAAACTAAGTGAAATTAGTTTCTATATATTTCTTTAGTTCTTTCATATTTATTTTATATGCTCTTACAAAAGAATCATCAACATGGCAGTATAAAATGCCCTCATCTTTGGATGTTTGCACAAATTCGCTTGCAAAAGTTATGCTTTTTGCATCAGGGTCTTCAAATAAAGGCTCTTTTGCTATCCAGGGGATTTCCCCTGTTTTAGTATTGAAAAGAATTAGACCAGGTTTATAATCTCCACGAACTTCTTTGTTATCCATTTTCTTCTTTGGTTCTCTTCCATTGACAATTACTACTAGGCAATCTCCAAAGTCTACCATCTCTTTTGGAATGAATCTGCAAGGGGATAATTCTTCTTTGCACCAGTGATAACCTTTTTCTTTTAGGTCAAAAAACGATTTAAGATTCCATGGCTTTCCCATGTCTTCTGCTTCAACAACTGCAATTGTTTGAAGACTATGCCCGTCTTCCTTTAACTTCCAGGACTCTGTTAAGTTCAGCCTTTTTCCTTTAGTGGCTATTGGAGAGATTGCCGCTTCTTTAAACCCTCTTATCTTTTGGGATGTCGGACCGAGGATTGGAGGAGTTGCTTTTAGGGTTTCAAGGGTTTTTCCCTGTGCGTGGCCTAAGTAGATATCAAGCCCGTGCTCGTTTTTATATTTTAAGGCAATTGTAAAATAAATATGTTTTATCTCCTTTTCGTCTGTCCAGATATCTGGGTCTTCTAATCCCATTAAAACCTTATCTTTGCCTGCAAGCTTGCTGATTATTTTGTCTATTCCTTTAATTTTCAAATCTGCTACTTTTTTCCATTGTAGGCCATTATCGCTTTCAACAATAATTAGCTTGCTTTCATCTGTATTCCCGTAGATTCTGGGATCGTTTTGATTACTCCTTAAGATTTCACGAGCCAGTCCTTTTACTGGATTATTTGAATTTTTGTCTATTGAAAGAGCCATAACCCTGTGTTCAGCGCTGACTGTTCCGAAAACCGGCTCTTCGTACATTGAAACAGCAGAATTAATTTTTTTCCAGCCCATAATAAGATACATTGAAAGAATTATATAAACTTTTACTTCAAGTCAAGCCTGTCTTTGGTGATATTAACTATCTGCTGAGCAATATGCCTGTAATCTAAGTTGTCTAGAACGTGTCTTCTTGCTTGCTTGCCTAGTTTTTCTCTTAGTTGGTCATCTGTTAACAGCTGAAGAGTGTATTTCCTTAAATCTTCTATATCTGCCCGGTAAGCTAGGGTTTTTGGAGTATCAAACTTTATTTTCTTTTTTTCTTTGAAGCCCATCCAAGGGTAAATCCATTCGCTCTTTAGCTGTATCTCTTGAGCCACTTTAGCCAAGAAGCCTGTCTTTCCGTGAATTATAGTCTCTCCTGGCCCCATTTTGTCTATGGATACTACCGGCTTTCCGCACGCCATTGCCTCTACTTGCACCATTCCGTAGCCCTCCAGCCTTGAAGGGGCTGCATAGACATCTGAAGCGTTTAACAAATCAGCCATGAATTCAGGAGAAAATTCATCATCAATAAAAATTATTTTGTCTCCTATGCCCAGCTCGTCTGCAAGTTGTATTTCAGTGTCTCTCCAGCCATCTGCGCACTCACTTGGCCAGGATTTGCAGACGTACTTCCAATCTTTGAACTCTTCATCTATCTGTGCCAATGCCCTAATCATTTCTTGAGCTCCTTTGGATGTGACATCTCCACCAACTGTAAGTATCATCTTTTCCTTGTCTTTCACACCAATCATGTCTCTTACTGCCTTTCTTAATCTCTCATCTTTTTTTGGATAAAATTCATCTGTGTCAACTCCGATGTGCATTGGGACAATCTTATCTACATCGATTCCATCTCTTTTGTAGACACTTTTCACCCAATCGCTGGTTGTGAACATAAGCTTAAGCTTGTTGAACTCTTTCTGGTAATTTGCGACCCATCCATCAGAATTAAACCATGGCACTGGAGTGACCCCATGTTTCATCGGCTCTATAACAATGTCTGGAACGTTTCCCCAGAATCCGATTCCATAAGAAACATCTGGCTTTATATGTTTGAGGTAGAATTCTTTCTGAATGCTCTCTTTAAAATGACAAGGCATCGCCTGTTCATTGGCATTCAATATCCCCTTGTAAAGCAAATGCCCCTGCAGACTTTGTCCGTCAGGTTCAGGGGGGTAAGCATAAAGCACTAAGCACTTCATATTTTTTTATACTTTTTAAAAGCTTCTGTTCCTCTTGAACAGTTCACCTCAAAGCTTTTCCCGTCGAATCCGTAAAAACCTTTGATGAGCTCTTTTTTTCTTACTAAATGAACATCTCTTAAGTTTATAAACTTATCTGAAATTTTGTTTGCGCAGCAGAGCGCTCTCTTTTTTCTATAGTCAAAAAAAAGTAATTTTTCCGTCGACAATTCATTATTGCTCACCATTTCAACAACTGTGCGGTGGACTTCCTTGTGTCTTATGTGCCCATACTCCCCATTTTCTCCATGAGTGAAGACGCGGTTGTACTTCTTGTGCCTCACAATTTTTTTTACCCTTTTTTTAATATCCTCCGTCGAGACCTCTTTAAAATATCCATTTTCGCTGTCATCTAGATCCGAAATGAAGCAAGTTGCGTTGTAGAATTTGCAGACCTTTTTGAATTTTGGCATTCTATCTTTGTCATTTTTTCTGCAGAGGCTGATGATTGTAACATCCCATTTGTCTTTGTTAGCAAGAAGCGTTCCGCCCATCCAAATAGTCTCATCATCGGGGTGCGCTACAATAACCAAAACTTTTTTCTTTTTTATGTTTTTCATACTGAGCAAAAGGTTTTTAACTAATTAAATCTTTCTTTATGCATCAAAAAAGAGGAATCAAAAATGGGAAAGATAACTACAGGAGGAATTGTTACAACTTCTATAATCAGCGCGTTCACAATAGCTGCTGCTTTGATATGGAAAGATGTTATAGATGGCGTGATAAAACTTATTTTTCCTGCAGACCAGCTTCTACTCAAGTTTATTGCAGCTATCTTAGCTACCATTCTGGTTGTTGTATTCATCTATATTATACTAATGGCTGAATCTGAGACTAAAATTGTTTTGAGAAAATTTAAATTGGGCAAGAGGAAAAAATGAAATTTGATGTTGTAACCTTTGGTTCTGCAGTTAAGGATGTTTTTGTAGTAACTGATTTAGCTGACAGGGGAAAGTTCATTGCTTATCCTATTGGAGCCAAGATTCTTATTAAAGAGCTAAGATATGACATCGGTGGAGGGGGAACAAACACCGCAGTTGCATTTTCTAGACTGGGGCTTAAGACCGGATTCATTGGTAAGGTTGGAAAGGACGGGACCGGGTATGAAATTTTAGATATGCTTAAGAGAGAAAATGTGAAATTCCTTGGCAAGATGGAGAAAAAAGGGCTTACTGGATTTTCTATTATCCTAGACAGCCAGGAGAACGATAGGACGATTTTAACTTATAAAGGCATTAATGATACAATTAGCATGAGAGACATAAAGTTAAGAAAATTAAAAACTAAATGGCTATATCTTTCTTCTTTGCTTGGGGAGAGTCTTGAAACTCAAATTACCCTTGCGAGAGCGTTAAAAAAACGCGGCGTTAAAATAGTATTTAATCCGAGTTCTTATCTTACCGAGAGAAAAGAGTTAATAGAGCACTTATTGATGGTTTCTGATATACTCGTTCTGAATAAAGAAGAGTCGCAAATGCTTACAAGCAGAAGGGATCTGCTTAAGGGGCTGCATGACCTGACTGGCGGGATTGTTGTAATAACCGACAGGGATAAAAAAATTTCTGCATTTGATGGAGCAAGAAAATATTATTTAGCGCCTAATAAGATAAAAGTTAGAGAAAGGACGGGGGCTGGAGACGCTTTTGCTTCAGGTTTTGTTGCAGGGCAGATAGTTGGAATGAATATGGAGGAAAGTCTAAAACTGGGGTTAAGGGAGTCTGAATCAGTTATAAAATATTTTGGAGCTAAAAATAACCTTTTAAGGATAAACCTCCGTGAAGTTTGGAAGGGTTAAATTTATAAAAGGCGTTTTGCTTGATAGTTCATAAAAGAGGAAAAAAGAATGAAGCGAGTCAATTTAAAAGATATAACGCGCCAAGGCAAAGCAATTTTCTTGGCTTATGACCAGGGCTTAGAGCACGGTCCGAGCGATTTTAACGATAGAAATGTTGATCCTCTGTATATAATTGACTTGGCTAAAAGAGGGGGATTTACTTCTCTTGTTCTTCAAAAAGGAATTGTTGAAAAGTATATAGAGGAGATAAGAAAATCCGGTGTGCCTTTGCTAATGAAGCTCAATGGCAAGACTGATTTGTTTAGGGGAGACCCTATTTCAAGCCAGATATGCACTGTCAAAGAGGCTATTGACTTTGGAGCAAAAGCAGTAGGGTTTACAATCTATATTGGCAGCCAGCATGAAGGGAAGATGATTGAGCAATTCGAAGCAATTGAAAGAGAGGCTCACGCTAAGGGCCTGCCGGTTATAGCCTGGATTTATGCAAGAGGTAGCTCAGTAAGAGTAAGGTCGAGCAGCGAACTTATGGCTTATGCCACTAGAACTGGTTTGGAGACTGGAGCAGACATTGTCAAGATCAAGTACGATGGGGATGCAAAAGGGCTTAAATGGGCAATAAAATCTGCTGGCAGGACAAAAGTAGTAATCGCTGGTGGGATGAAAAAAGATGAAGGCCTATTCTTAACCCAAGTTAAAGAGATTATGGATGCAGGAGCAATTGGGCTTGCTGTTGGCAGAAATATATGGCAGCATAAAGATCCTATGTTGATTACAAGAAAGGTAAAGAAGATGTTATGGGGTTAGAATGGAGAACCTCTTCTTGTTAAACTGGAAGAAATTTTTATTATTGGTTCTGTTTTTTATCATAACCTCCTTGATATATATAGCTATGAGCTCTTTGAGGGATACAGAAGAATCTGGATTCTTATTATTTGCCTTGATACTTATTCCTGTGTATTTTGCAGTTGCTATATTCTACTCTTTAGTTTACATTATAATTAGGAAAAGAAAAGGAAAAGAGCCAGAATAGAAAATGAACCGAAAATTTATTATGCTTGCCTCTATTTGCGGTATAATTGCCCCAATACTTTCTTTTGGATTGATAATCCTTTTTGGCTATCTTACTCCAGGTTACAATCCCATTTCAGACTTTATAAGCAGTATTTGGAGTGTTGGTAGCAGATTTCAATGGGCTTCATTGGCATTCCTTGTTTTGGCGGGAGCCTTATTCATGATTTTTTCCATAGGCCTTTATTTGGCAATTGATGAGGATAAATTCTCTAACTACAATTTTATTTTGCTTACTGTATTTTCATTTAGCTTAATATTTTTAGGAATTTTTCCTTGTGAATCTACCTACTGCAATGCACAGGGATTCACCCTTCACTTATTTTTCACTATGATCGCATGTGCATCCTTGGGCTTTTCCCCTCTTTTATTATTTTTTGTTACCTATAAAGATAAAAAATGGAAAAACTTTGAAAAAAATAATCTAGTATTCTTCTTCTCGTCTGTTTTTTTCCTGGCACTCTATGGTCTTTTTTACGATGAATATAAGGGATTTTTTCAAAGGGCCTATTTTTTTATTTGTTTTTTATGGGTTGAGAGAGTGAGCATAAAATTATTTAAACTATCTATGACTAGTAAAAACATAAAAAAGAGGAAATAAGGAAGATGAGACCAATAGTTATTGTTAACTTTAAGACTTATCAGCAGGGAAAGGCCGCGGTTACCTTGGCTAAAAAGCTGCAGAAAGTTGATAAGAACATTATAGTTGGAGTAGAGGCAACTGATGTTTATGAAATTGTGAAGAAAACGAAATTAAGGGTTTATGCGCAGCATGTAGATTATTTTGAGCCTGGAAGGTATACCGGATTTATTTTACCAGAAGCTGTCAAGGAAGATGGGGCAGAAGGTACTTTCTTAAATCATTCAGAACACAGATTAAAAAGAAGAGTTATAAGAAAGACAATAAAAAGATGCAGGCGAGTTGGATTGAAAACAGCTGTTTTTGCAGTTTCGCTTAGGGAAGCAAAGAAAATAAGGAGAATGAAACCAGATTATCTTATAATTGAGCCTCCTGAGCTTGTTGCAGGGGATATTTCTGTTTCAAAGGCAAAGCCAGAGCTTATTGAAACAATAGCAAGAAAATTAAAATATCCGTTCTTGGTAGGGGCGGGAATAAAAAACAAAAATGATGTTAAAATTGCAATGAAACTAGGAGCATCTGGAATTGCAGTAAGCTCTGCAATAACAACAGCAAAAAATCCTGGAAAAAAATTAAGAGAGCTGATAAAATAGGCATGAATAACAAAAAGAAAAAACAGAGATTAGTGGTACTTCAAAAAGAGAAATGCGAACAAAAAGAGGAGAAAGAGAGCGTAGAGGAATACTTCTTCAAGTATGCTTTCCCTTGTGCGCAAGTTAAAGTGAAGCTTGGGAGCTTGAAAAAAGAAGATTATGATAAGCTTAAAGAAACTTTTCTTGCTGGAGAGTGTCCGGACAAAGAAAATTTAGAGAAGGTTTTTCCTCCGGCTTTTAGACGACTGAACAAACTGGCAGAGAGAATGAAAAAAGAGGTTTGGGATTTAGAAGTATTAAGAGAGTATTGGGAGAAAAACCATAACGAAGTAATTAATGAGGGAGAGGGGATGTATGGAACAGCTTCTGAAGGATTTAAAGAGCTATGCAAGGTTCATGAAGCGGAAGTTGTAGAAAAACATAAAGATGCTTTAATTGTCAAATACTGTGGGAAAAAAAGAGCAGTTTCTAATTTTCTTGTTCCGGATGCAGAGGTTGGAGACAAAGTAAGAATTCATTTTGCTTATGCTGTTGAGAAAGTCAAATAATTATCTTCTTCTTTCGCTTTTTGTTCTTGCCACAAAATAAGTGCCAATTAGAATCAGCATGCTGCCAACTAGTTGCAATGCAAAAACTTGTTCATTAAGCCAGACAGCCCCTAGGACTAGGGAAATTACAGGAGCGAGTAAAAGAACTGTGGAAGCTTTTGATAAATTGATGTACTTTAATCCCCAGTAGAAAGTCAAGACATAAAAAAACAACAATACTCCTGAGACAATTATATATAGCCATTGCTCAGAGTTCAGAGAAAATAATAGAGAGGTTTTTCCTAGAAGAAAGATTATTGCGAATAGCAACAATGCTCCAAAAAACATTCTTGAGAATGTAACAACCCAGTTGCTCTCTTTTTCTAGCATTACTTTCTTTGAGATAGTAGTCTCAATTGCCCAGAGGACAGTAGCAGATAAAATAAGCAAATCCCCTAATTGCATATCATTCGAGATGTTTGTTAGCTCTATTAAAACTAATCCCGCAAGCATAACTGCCAATGCGATTAGTTGTTTTCTGGTTATTTTTTCTTTGAGAAATATTATAGCTAGAAGGGTTGCATATATTGGAAGAGTTTTATGAATAAAAGCCGCTCTTCCTGAAGTTGTAAGCTTTAGTCCTGAAAAGAAAAGCCAGAAAGCAATTCCCCCGCCTATAATCCCTATCAAAATCAAATAGCTCCACGATACTTTTTTGAATTTCTTGGTTTTTCCTGAAAAATATAAAGAGATAAAAAAGAAAACTATTCCTATGACTAATGCCCTCGTGGCAGTAAGGACTAATGGATCAACTGCTGTAACAAAAAATTTGTTGATGACAACTGAAACTCCCGAGATAATTGCAGTCAATAGGATTAATAGAGTGCCTCTTATTTCACCTAAATTCTCTTTTCTTGCCTCTTTTTTCATTTAATTAATAATAAAGGAATGTTTTTAAGGTTTTCCTGCTATCTAATTGTATGAGAATTTTAGTTTTTGGCAATATCTTAGAAGAAAAAGATAATTTAGCCTTGAAGCTTCTTCCCAGATTAAGAAAAGAATTTCCAAAAACTGAATTCAAGGAGTTTGACCCAAATGAAAATCTTGAAGCAGAGGTTGAAAATGGAAAGCTCTTTATCTTGGATGTTGTTGAAGGGATAGATAAAGTTGTAATAATCAAAGATATTGAACAGCTAAAAACAGATAAGATTTATTCTATGCATGATTTTGACTTGGGATTTAATTTAAAACTTCTTAATAAGATTGGAAAATTAAAGGAAATTGAAATTATTGGACTTCCGCAGGAGATGAATGAAGAAGAGGCGATTTTAGAGATTAAGAAGATAATTAAGTTTTTATAATCCTTTTATCTCTAACAGCCATGAAAATAATCTCGTGGAATGTGGCCGGAATTAATGCTTGTATAAAAAAAGGTTTGATGGGATTTATAAAAAAAGAAAATGCAGATATCTATTGTTTTCAGGAAGTTAAAGCATCGCAATTAAATTTTCCAAAAGAATTGGAAAATCTTGAGGGATATAATAGCTACCATACTTTTGCAGTTAAGAAAGGCTATAGCGGGGTTTCTATATTCTCAAAAATTAAACCCTTGAAAGTAATAAGCGGACTTGGAAAAGAAGAATTTGATAAAGAAGGGAGGGTTTTAGCATTAGAATTTGATAAGTTTTACTTGATTAATGTGTATTTTCCTCATTCACATAGAGAATTGATTAGGTTGGATTTCAAATTAAATTTCGATAAAGAATTTTTAGAATTCTGTAATGAGTTAGAAAAAAATAAACCATTAATAATAGCATCAGACTTCAATGTTGCTCATCAGGAAATCGATTTAAAAAATCCAAAACAAAATAAAAATAATGCTGGATTCACCCAGCAAGAAAGAGAGTGGTTTGATTCTTTTCTTAAACAAGGATTTATCGATACGTTCAGAGAATTTGATAAAGAAGGAGGGAATTATACCTGGTGGGCTTATAGAAATAAGGCCAGAGAAAGGAATATTGGATGGAGAATTGATTATTTTATAACAAGCAGAAAATTAAGAGACGATTTAATAAAAAGCGAGATATTAAAGGAAGTTCTTGGCTCTGATCATTGTCCAATTTGTCTAGAGATAAAATAGTTAATGCCATTAGAAAAACCTTGAGCTATGAATCAAAAAACCTCTGTATAAAATTTTCCTTGCATGGTTCGCTAGGCTTTTGTGAGGATGGAAAGCCATGTTTTGTCCATTTTCCATCTTGACAAATCCAAGAATCTTCTCCGGTGGCTAATCTTGCAACTGCGAGAGCTATAATAATTAAAATTGCGATAATTATGATTATTTTCCATGCTTTTTTCATAGAAATTTAACAAAAGGGCAGTTTAAGAAGATTGTGAAGGATAAATAGTTTACATCCAATTAATTTTTAAGAAATGCGTGGCGCAGGACATACATGGGTCATAGGCTCTTATCATTTTTTCTGCTTCGAATGCAATTTCATCTTTGCTTTTCCCTTCTCCTAATAGGAAAGTTACATATTTTGCAAGGTCTTTTTGTAGGTGCATTATATTTTGTTGCGTTGGGATGCATAAATCAGCAAAATTAACAATACCTTGGTTGTCAAAAGCGAGATGATAATATAAAGTGCCTCTTGGAGCTTCAACAACTCCGATTCCTACCGATTCTCTTGGCTTGACTTTTATGATTTTTTCTGGTTTTATTGTATCTTTAAGCTCATTTAGAATAGAAAGAGAGTTGTCTACTTCATGAAGCATCTCAATTGCCTGTGCTGTATTATTGTTGAAAACACAGCTATTTGGAAAAATATCTAAGAACTTTCCCGCATCCTTCCTCGTTCTTTTGTTTAAATGATGGTGATTCAAGTTCATTCTTGCCAAAGCTCCTACCATGAAGTCCTCTGATTCCCAGGTGAAAGAGGCGGCAGTTGAGTATGGGAGAACAACTCTTTCTAAATGCAGCCCGTATTTTTCTTCGGGGATATTGGAGCCATAAGCGGTTCTTATAATCCCCTTAAGATAGTTATAATCGTCGTTGCATAAGGCAACATAATTAGTTTTTCTTTTGAAAGTTGTCTTATCATCATAAAATACCTTTATTATTTTTAAGATTCTTTCTCTTGTATCTTCTAGCTTTTTTATTGCCTCTTCCAGTTCTTGCTTTTTTGGGAACTTTGTAAATCCGCCTATAGCCGCATTTGGGGGATGAATTGCCCTGCCTCCAATTATTGTTGATAAGAAATTGCCAGCATCTTTAATATGGAGAGCATCGTGAATCCACTCTTTTTCCTCTCCTGTAAAGTCAAGAGCAGAATCTTTTCCTAAAATATCTGGAAGACAGAAAAAATAGAGATGCATTGCATGGTCTCTTAAATGAGAGCTATAAGAGAGAAGATTTCTCAGCTTAAATGTTTGTTCAGTTACATTTAATCCAAAGGCTTTTTCTATTGCTTCTATTGAACATAAAACATGGGAAGAAGAGCAAGTTCCACAAATTCTCGACATTGTTGTAGGGACAGCCAGATAATTTTGCCCAAGGGCAGCTGTCCTAAAAAAACGTTTGTTTTCGCTTACTTTTAATTTGCATTTCTCGGCCTTATTGTTCCTTACAATAATATCCAAGTGAGTATGCCCTTCTATCTTGGAGATGTTTCTTATTGTTAGATCGAAGTCTTGTGAATGCATGTTATTTTTTATTTCAAATATTCCTCCCGTATATAAACCATCCTATGTCTACTAATAAAACGCCAATAACTCCAATAGTATTAGAGAGGATTAATGGAAAACTTTTTATTTCTATTCCATAAAGTACCCACATTATTGCCCCAATTGTGAGGATAGAGCAAGTTATTATCGATATATCTTTGGCGGATTTCTTCTTGAAAATCTTATAGGCTTGCGGTAAATTAGCCAAGGCCATTAAAGTTCCGAATATTGTTGCTAGAGATGAGATAATTGTCATTTTAGATATTCCTCCATTTTTTTCATCATATCTTTTTCTTCTACAGGGCAGCCGTTTATTTCGTCATCTACCTTTACATAAGTTTTTAATGGTTCTATTGTTGGCTTTTGCCTAAATCTAACTAGCAAGGGCTGGATGCTCCTCTTTTTTGCATCATCAAATTTATTTCTTTGATTGGATGGATAGCCATTTGCAGCTCCGCTGCCCAATGCCACAAGGAATTTTGCTTTTTGTCTTATTTCCTTTAATTTTTTTATCTCACTGTCTATCGAGATTGCGCCTTCTACAAATGCAATATCCATTCTGTGAATTTTATCCTCTTTTTTTAATGCCCTGAAATTAACTATTTTTATTTTGCTCATGTAATCTTCGAACTTAGTGTTTAATGTTTCAATGAAACTTATAGAACAGCCTTCACAGCAAGTAAATGAGAAAAATCCCACCCTTTTCTTCATCCCAAATAAATCTCTGAAAAAGCTCATTTTCACCTATTTTTATTTGATTCTCTTTAATTTAATATCTTGTTCTTTGAGTTTAAATATTATTGGGTTTATTATAAGAATTATTCCTAATACAATAAAAGCATAGCTCAAATTTTTATCTGCTAAAACTCCTATGATTGGCTGGATTATGATTACAATTAAGCTATAGAACATGGAAATGATTGAAAATACTGTTGCTCTACTGTAAGATTTAATATGCTGATTTTTATAATCTGTAAATAATGGATCTCTTACTTGAAGTAGAATGTTTGAAATAAACAAGCCAAGAATTGCTAAGTATAAATTAGTAAATAAGGCCATTAAAATAAAAAATATTCCGGGAAAGAAAGATGTAAAGAATGCTGTATTCTTGAATCCCAAATATTTTTCTATATGTGCTACATTTCTATACAAAAAGAAAAGAAGGATATTTGAGACGGCAAAAATCCATCCAAAAAATTCAATTGGAATACCTGATTTCTGGAAATAAGGCTGCCATAGTAAAGAAAGAAAGATAAGAATGCCTGCAAAACTTAACCCCTGATTAAAAGATAATTTTAATAAAGATTTATTAAACATTAACTGATGAAAACTTTCTTTCAATAGACTAAATTTCTTGCCTTCTTTTTTTGATATGCCTGGCTCTTGAAGTGTAAATGCGATAATTAATGCAAGTATGTACCCAATCAGATTAATTCCCAGTAAAATCATAAACTGATAATTTAACAGGTCTTTAGCAATGTAACTTGCTAAAGGGGGGATAAAAACAGCCCCGATAACCCATGCAGATCTCAAATTTCCTAAATGTTTTTTTGCGGTCTCTTCTTTTTTAATAATTTTTAATGAGTCATAAACCATCGCAGTAATGCAACCTGAAAATAAAGCCATAGCTATCGCAAAAAACATTATTCCTACAACAAAAGTAAAAAAGTTATGTGCAAACAAATAAATCAGCCCATAAAGGATTAAAGAAAATAGGCCAAGAATAATTGTTTTTTTCCTTCCGATTATGTCAGAGAGCATTCCTGTTGGTATTTCAAGAAGGATAATCAACAGGGATACTATCGCCCCAAGAAAAGATATCTGAGCCAGATTCAATCCGCGATAGAAATAAAAGAGGGTTATTACAGCAGTTAAAGCAGATAGATTATATAGAACACTCATCCAAAAAAGTTTTTTAGGATTTTCCTCAAACTTCCTTAAATCTTTCATCTTCCTCTTTTTTTATGAACTATTGTACAATTGTTAATTTAAATACCTTTTCAATCCTATTCAATCTCAGAAATTATTGACTTATTTATCTGCTTTGCCATTAATATGTCTTTTATAACTGTTAGTTGAATATTTACTTTTTTATTGACAATATCAGAAAGCTCTGATAAATCTAATTCATCGATGCTTTTGTTCTTTTTGAAAAATTCATCAAGTTCCTTAACAAGCTCTTCTGGATATCTTGCCTGGATTACTATTTCTCCCAATGTTGCTACATAGTAGCTTTTATCGAATGAAGAAGTAGATGGGCTAAAACCAACCTTTATGCCTGTTTTTGCATAGAATCTCCAGATATATTTGTCTAAAGGAGTTTTTCCTATACTTAAAGCGTATGATTTGATACCTTTATTTTTTAATCTTGTCATCATTATTCTTTCTTTATCTGCATACATCAATCCTTCCCAGCAGTGAGCTCCCTGAAAAGCGTTTATGTTTGGATCGCCTTTTTTGAGATTATCAAACCAATCATCGATTATGCTTTGCCAGAATTTCATCATCTCGCTTAAAGAATTAAATGTAAAAACAGAAATTTGCCCTTTTATCGAATCAAGATTCCTTGGCTTTGAAATTGGCTGTGTCAGGCTTAAATAGAGATTATCTAATTCTTTTTTTGATTCTATCACCCAATCTTTATTTATTAGGAATCTTTTATTTTCCTGCAGCAATACATTTTCTTTCTTAAGTTCAAGCACTGCTTTTCTTACAGCCTGAAATGTAACTGATTTTCCATATCGCTTCTTTATAAGGCTCATTAAATCGATTATCCTTAAGGGATATTCTGCCGAAAGTATTGTAAAAACTAAATCTTTTACATTATCTTTATTTCCAAATGGAAGCGATATTCTAAGCGCCATTGTATATTGATTATACCCTTTAGTTTAACTATATTTTTAAACTTTTTGGTTCAATTTTTATTGAACCTAATAAATATAAGATAATATGTTGTTACTTAATCATGACAAATAATATAACTAATGTGGCAAATAGAAAGGCGATTGTTATTGCCGGGATAACTGGAGATATAGGAAGTGAGTTCGCGAAAGTTTTGACAAGTCATGGAGAAGTGTATGGTCTATCAAGGCATCTTAATACTTCGGGTTTAGAACACAAGCATATATCTGCAGATTTGCTTAAGAGAGAAGAAGTTGACTCTGCTTTTCAAAATGTCGGTCCTGCAGACGAATTAATTTATCTGCACCTAGTAGGAAAATTTAGGTTCGAAGATGCAAATCATCCAATTAGAGATGAGAACGAAGATGGAATTGATGACCTTATTTATGAGTCCAATGTTACCACCTTTAGGAATGTTAAACCCTGCCTAGTAGACTATTTAAGAAGAAACCCCTCTGCAAGATTAAAAATTGTTGCTATAGGCTCAGCCAGTGATTTATATAATATCCCATATTGGCAATCTTTTACACGTGCAAAATATGAACTAAGGGAAGAGTTTAGGGAGATGTATGGTGACTCAGAAACTTTCGGGAGAGTAAGTGCTTTATTCATCAATGTAAGCACTGTAGCGGGTAAACAGCTCTCAGCTGAAAGGCCTTTTATCTCTAAAGAGTTTTGCTTATCTCCAAAAGAGGTTGTGGAACAGTCCCTTCCTTATGTTTTGGATGAAAAGCCCGGGTGCTTGGAAATTACTGTTATTAAGCCGAATCCCAATTTCTCAACAGACTGGAGAGTTTCTAATGAAAATATTCGTAGAAGATGGTATCAGGATATGTATGGACGTTCAGCAGAAGAAAAACTGAAAGGAGGTTTAGAATAAAATGAAAAGATCAAGATTAAGCAAAGAAGCAATAGTTTTTGGAGCTTCTGCTATAGCTTTTCAATTGGGATTGATAGGATATGCAGTAAATGATACTATTCAATTCGAAAGAGCAGATAGAACTGCAAGAGCCGCTGCAATGAGATTTTATGAGCCTGTTGAACATGGCGGAGTGCCAATGACTCCTCAAAGAGCAGAGATGTATAAGAAAATGCAAAAAGCATACGAAGGGGCAATGGGCAAAAACTATGATCTAGACAGAGATCCGTATATGCATCTTACAAGATACAGATAAATTCATTTAGTGTTTTCATTATAACAATGCTTTTATAACCTCCTTTCAGAGGTTATTTTATGCTAGAGACCCTCGTTAACTTATTTGATGAGGCCGTGGCAAAGTACAGCAAAAGAGTCGCCGTTAAAAGTGAAATTACTGGTGAAAGCTGGACATACGAACAAACAAGGGTAAATGCCTACAGAGTAAGCGGAAGCCTTCTTGAACACAAGATAGGAAAAGGGGATTATGTTTTTTTAATTTCTGATAATACTCCTGATTTCGTATTTGCTAATTATGGAATATTATATACTGGCGCTACTGCTGTTCCTGTTGACGAGAAATTAAATCCAGAAGACCTTTACGGAAAATATTTTGAACATGTAAAACCAGCTGAAGGAAGAAAAAAGGTAATACTTGTAGATGAGAAGCATGCGGATAAAATAAGGCAATATGCAAAAGATGTGGGAATCATGGATGCTGAAATAATAATTTTAGAAGATGCTTTAGAAGGCACGCCAAATCGGCCGAAAGTGAAAATAAATGAAGATGATACTGCTGTTATGATGTATTCTTCAGGTACCACTTCTGATTCAGAAAGGTCATTTAAGTTACCTGAACTAACACAAAAGAATGTAGCATCAAATATTGTAGACACAAAAAGGCTTCCAAGATTGACTGAGGATGAGGATAAACAAGGACAGGGAGTTTATTTAGCAGGAATAGGAAAACAATGGCATTCTTTTGAATATATGATGTTACAGGCACTTTTATATGGTGGTTGTATGTTACACTATACTAATCGAGCAACTTTTGAGAGAGTAATGAAGCCAAGGATGAAAGAAGTTGCAGCGAGGACAGCAAGAGAAAAAAGAACTGTATTAAAAATGGGTACAAGGAAAGAGGAAGAACCTAAGTTAGGCATAGAGCCGGATTATATGTTAATGATTCCATTAGTAGCAGATGGTTTAATGAATCAAATAAAAAGCAATGTAGCAAAACAGGCGCCAATAACCAGAAAAGATATGGAAAGAAAATATGCAAAATTGCCGTTTGTAAAATGGGCAATGAATAAGTTTACTTTTGATTATTGTCTTAATAATTCAATGGAATACCATTATCAATGGACAAATAATGGAAGATTTGGCTTGAAAAGATTTTTAATCGATCAGATAGGAGAACGTTTGTATTATCAAAAAATAAGGGCAGGATTAAAAGCAAAACTTGGGAATGATAAACCTTATTTTATTGGAGGATCTGCTCCATTAGCTGTAGAAACAGGAAAATTCTTTGGGGCAATAAGGATGTTAATATACCAGGGATACGGGCAGACTGAAACAAGCCCGGTTATATGTGTTAATCTCCCCGATGCTTATTGTTATGGCTCTTCTGGACCAGTTATAAAAAGAGATAAAGTACTAATTGTAGATGCAGAAGAACTAGAAAATGGGAGAATAAAAGAGGTTGAAAAAGGAAAAGAGGGGGTTATTTTAGTTAATGGCCCTAATGTTTTTAAGGGATATCATAATGATGAAAGAAAAACACAAGAAGTATTCATAAATTATATGGGTGCTAGATGGCTTAATACAGGAGATATTGGATCAATTACTTCTCATAGATGGGCGAGACATTTATTTAAAAGAAGAGAGTACTTGAATGTTTTAGGAAGAATTGGAGACTTAATATGTTTAAAAACTGGCGAAAAAAAACTAGCTACCCCTATTGAAGCATATTATAAGGCAAAGAAGACGGATTGCATTATGGTAGGCAATAATCAAGAAGAATTTGGTTTGCTTGTTATAGCTGAAGATAGTGTTATAGATGAAGTGCAGGAGGCCGATCTTATAAGGCAATATTGTGAAAGATTTGCAGATTCGTCAAAAAGATTTGGAGTCAAGTTTTCCAGCCGCAATGTTCGCTTTATTAGAAAAAGCGAATTTGATTCTCATCCAGAATTTGTGACTAATACAATGAAAAGGAGAAGAAGGATAATTGAAAAACACTACGATGCATTAATAAGAGAAGCCTGCAATTAAAAAATATTATAGTAAGATATTTAAATGCTTGCTCATTTTTTATTTAAATTAAGTAATAAAAAGAGGTAAATAAAGAGATGAAAATAGTTAAGAGGCCTTGGGGGCATTTTAATCAGTTTGTCAAGAATAAAAAATGCACTGTTAAGATACTTGAAATCCGGCCAAAACAAGAGTTGAGTCTGCAGTATCATCGAAAACGCAAAGAAATGTGGTATTTCTTGACAGATGGATATGTCCAAATAGGCTTGGAAAAAAAGAAAGTTAAAAAAGGAGAGCTAGTTGTTATTAAAAAAAGAAGGGCTCACAGAGTATTTTCTAAAGACAAGAAAATTGTTTGGCTGGAGATATCTGTTGGGAAGTTTAAAGAAGGAGATGAGGTAAGAATAGAGGATAAATACGGGAGGGCTGCATGAAAGGAGACAAAATAGCAATTGATTTAGGGGGAACTCATCTAAGAACAGCTTTAGTAAGAAATAATAAAGTTATAAAATACCTTAGGAAAGACACTCCCAAGGAAAAAAATTCCCTTGTACGAGAGATAGCTGAGTCTATATCCAAGTTAATGAACGAAGATATTATTGGGATAGGTGTCGCGAGCCCAGGCCCATTAAAAAATGGAGTTATCTTAAATCCGCCTAATCTTCCTTTAAAATATTTTAATTTGAAAAGATTCTTGATAAAGAAGTTCAGCGTTCCTGTAGAAATAGAGAATGATGCTAAATGTGTGGCAATCGCAGAAGCTAAATTAGGATGCAGGAAAAAGCATTTTTTTATTTTAACTTTGGGAACAGGTATTGGAGGGGGGGTAATAATAAACAATGATTTATATCTTGGATCTGATTATGGGGCCGAGTTAGGAGGGATTGTTGTTGATAAAGGTAGAAGTCTAGAGGATTTGTGGAAAGACCATAGAAGACTGTCTGAAAAATATTTTGGAAAAGTCATACTAATGACTGACTTATTAAAAATGAAAGATCCAAGAGCTAAACAAATTGTGGCAGACACAACAATGTATCTTGGGCAAGGGATCGCAAGTTTAATTAATGTTTTTGACCCTGAAATTGTTATTTTATCTGGAGGCGTAAAGGAAAGTGGAAGGAGATTTCTTAAGATGGTTAAGAAGAACGTATATCCTTATGTAATGTTGCCAAAAAAGACAAAGATAAAATGGACAAGACTCGACCACCCAGGAGTTTTAGGAGCGAGTTTGTTGATACAATAAAAAGAGGAAAAAATAGAAGATGAAAAATCACGCTGAAATTAAAAGAGTAAGGGCGCCTGTAAGGATTGATTTTGGCGGAGGAACAACTGATATTTATCCGTTTACGCATCTTTATGGAGGGGCTGTTTTAAATGCGGCGATTGATAGGTATGTTGTTGGAAGGATAGTAAGGTCCGATAAGGAAGTTGGATTGCAGTATCATGCTGCTATTCCTACATCTTCGGGACTAGGGACTTCGGGAGCAATGACTCTTGTATGGCTGGCTTTAATCTCCAAGCTGAAAGAATTTACAAGAGAAGATAAAATGAGGCTGGCAGAGCATGTTTATGTTCTTGAAAAGACTTTTGGAGGGTGTAATGGAAAACAAGACCAGTATGCCGCTGCAATGGGCGGAATAAACTTCATGGAATTTCACAACGATAGGGTAAAAGTTACTCCCATAAAACTGCCGCATAAAGTGGTTAGAAAGCTGGAAGACAACTTGGTTTTGGTTTATACAGGAAAACCGCATTTAGCGGGTAGCTCTAATAAACATGCTATTGATAATTTAGTTAAGGGGAAAAATAATGATAACCTTCTTAGGCTGAAACATATTGCAGAAAATATGAAAGAGGCGCTTATTAAAAGAGATTTAGGGAAATTTGCAGAGCTTATGAATAAAGAAACAGAAGAAAGAAAACTTCTAAGCAAGGCAACTATCCCTGGAAAGATAAGAAGAATCATTAAATCAGGTATAGAGCATGGTGCAGTAGGGGCGAAGGTTTGCGGAAGTGGAGGGGGAGGAAGTATTTTGTTTTATGGAGATAAAGTAAGATTAAAAGAGAGGTTTGGAAGTAAAGTGATTAATTTTAAGTTTGATTTTGAAGGGTTAAAGGCTATTAAAGACTAAACTGGTTAATTTAATTTATCAAAATGTTTAAATATGCTATTTTGTTAATGTATCAATTAGAAAAGAGGGCTAATTATGGCAAAAAAAAAGAGTAATAAAAACATAAAAGAGAACATACCTTTTTTTACTAAACCCTTCAAGGAAAAAGGTAAGGGCAAGAAAAGTCTAAGGAAAAAAAGTTCCATCTTCAAGAAGATAGACCAAAAAGAAGAAGATATAATCGCCGGAGCTTTTAAGAACAAGCTTTCTAAGCCCAAGGCCAAGTCCAAACCAGAAAAAGAGAAAGTTATAGTTGCTCCTTCCAAGCCAAAGAGCAAGAATAAAAACCTCTATCTGATTATAATCCTAGTGGCTATATTGTTGCTAATTGTATTTTTCTTTCTAATCTACTTGCTTTATCCTTATTTAGAAAGACCGAGAGATAGAAATCTTGAAGCAGGAGAGAATGTCGAGACTGCAGTTGTTAGAGCAGACTCTACTTTAGATGTACACCTCAAAGATTTTAATCCTGATACTCTTTTATCTGTGAAATTTATCCTTCTAGGAAATGCAGAATATTACTACGAAACTAGCGGTATAAAACAGGACTATACTTTCTATCCTTCTGACTTTGGAATAAACAATTTTGATTCGGTAGTTAAAGCAAGCGCGGTTTTCACCTATAAAACCGAGCCAGTTCCTCCTGGAGGCGGAACTACTCCTCCTACTCAAACAAAACCTAACTGCACCGATGGAAAAAAGAATGGCGGTGAAACAGGGGTAGATTGCGGAGGGAGTTGCAAGGCATGTAGTCCTCCGGGTGGAGGTGGAGGAAGCCCAGGGGGTGGAAGCGAAACTCCTTGTACACCTAAAACCTGCGCAGATTATGCTGGAAAGTGCGGGAGTTTTTCTAATGGTTGTCCTGGAGGGACATTAACCTGCACGTGCAGCGAGGGATTTTATTGTTATACAGGAGCAGGGGCTTCATCAAGTGTTTGTGTTAATAATTCTTTTAGCTGTGTTGATTCTGATGGAGGAAAAGATTACTATACCAAAGGAAATGTAACTGTCAATAATTCTAATACGATTATATCTAAAGAAGATACTTGTTTTGGCAGTTTAACTGAGTTTTTTTGCTATTATAATGGAAGTGTTTTTGAAGCAAGAAACGAGAGCTATAAATGCCCTTACAGATGTAAACTTACAGGAGGAGCATGCGAGAGACTTCTATGTGAGGCAGATGCCAACTGCACAACTTTAAACCTCCCTAAAATAGAATCATGTACTAATATTCCTGATAGCAATCCTTTTACCTGGGATTATAGGAATGAGTTCATTAGCACTTGTGTAAGCAAGGAATGTACCTATGGAGACGAAAGCGTAAGCAGCAAATGCATTAACACTAAATGTGGAGCAGAGTGCAACGATGGAGATACTCAAGAATCTGCAAATACCTATTGTTTAAACAACGATCTTTATAGATTTGTTTATGAGTGCAACAGCACATGCAGGCTTTCTAATTTAAGCACTGCAAATGATATTCTTTCGGATAATTGTGTGAGAACCTGCAATCCAAGCGGATGCAACTTCACCACTAGAAAATATGTCACTTATAATGCGAGTTCTGATTTATGCCCAAACAACAGGTGCGTAGAGCCTGCTAACTGCACTACGCCTATTTCATCAGTTTGCGATAAAGATTGCGGAGCAGAGTGCGAAAATGATGATAACTGTATAGGTGAAAAAGTGTGTGATAGCAACTGTAATTGTCAGGGATTTGAATGTACCAGCCATGTTAGCTGTGGAGCAGGCAAATACTGCGATTCATCTGGAGTATGCCAACCTAGATTAAACGAAGGAACAGACTGCGGAGGAGTGGAACATCCTGTCTGGCCAGGGCAGTCTACAGATTATGTTTGTTCTGGGCAATGCAAGGCAGACTATGATGGAGACGGAAAATACTGCGTAGCACTCGCTTCTTCTTGTACTCATAATGCAGTAACTTATCTTGATGGTTCACGCGCTCCTGATTGTCTTAGCTCAACTAACGAGAGAAAATGTATGATTGGGATATGGACATCTGGAACAACTTGCGAGGATGCTGACAAGTGCAATGGCATTTCGGAGTGTGAAGATGGGGCATGCCAACCAGGCACCTCTCTTATTTGCAATGATAATAACGCATGTAATGGTCTAGAAACTTGCAGTCCTGCTTCTGGATGTGTTGATGGGATCGCTCCTAATTGCAATGATTTGGTTGGTTGCACTGAAGATAGCTGCCACCCTCTTTCAGGATGCATGAATCTTCTTAACGATAGCAAATGTGAAGTCTGGGAGTCTTGCACTTCTCCTGGTGGATGTGTTCAAAGTTCATGTTCTGGTTGCACTGATTGCAATGTATGGAATAAAACTGCCGAACCTTGCGATTATAATAAATGTCATAATAAATGCAATAAAATAGGAAGCTGCTACTTCTCTGGGAATGTCCTTGGACCTTGCGTTTCTTTAACCACTGCATGCTCTTCGATAACTGCCTGCGCGGATTATTCACAGGCTGAATGCGAAAATGACCCCTGTGGGAAATCTGATACCGGTTGCATATGGGATGCAGATACTTGCATAGTAAAACCGGTATGCGGAAATAATGTTCTAGAAAGAACAGAGGTTTGCGATAACTCCCAATTGGGTGGAAAAACATGTGGGAGTTTCTTTGATCATGCAAGTCCAATACCGGGCGCGGAAACATTAAGATGTTGCAGTTCTACGAGTCCTCCTAATTGCAGCAGTTTTGACTTTTCCTCCTGCAAAAATAAGACTTATACTTCTTGTAGTGATAGCGATGGAGGACTAGATTACTATACTTACGGAAGACTGAGCAGTCTTCAATATACTTTTAATTATGGGGCCGATTGTAGTGGAGCCATAAGGTATGGTGGTGTAGGATCAGAGATTGGCGGCTATAATGATTATTGTGTTGGCGAAAATACTTTAAGAGAGTATTACTGTGACGCAGATAAATCGCCGCATTATGTGGACTATTCTTGCGGTGCTGGGCACAATCTATGCAATAATAGGCGTGGAGTGTGTGTCGGTGGCTACCTGCCTTCATTGAGCATATGGGAAAGCATAAAGCAGTTTTTTAGCAACTTATTCCAAATGATCTTGGGTCTATTTTAAATTAAAGAACTCTACAAATAGGTTTATTGGATTATGGCTCACTATTTAAGAAATCTAAAGCAAGTAAGTAAAGTAGATTGTTCTTGTGGTTGGAGTAGGAGGCCATTTGCTGACCATCCGGCGTATGCTATCGCAAGCTTACATGGAACTATTTTCACAGCTGAAAAAGAGGCATTTCCCCATTTTCATGTTCCAGTAGGCGATAGGAGGGCTACACACGAAACTTATCTAGTAACTTCTGAAAATACAAGAAGGGGCGCTCTAATTTATCTGGGAAAGATGGCAGTCGAAGCAAAACCCGGAATTGTTGTTTATGTTCATCCAAACACAGTTCACGGGGGTATCGGCAATTTTACAGCTTTAATCTTGGGTTCTCCTGGTTTTTCGAAAGAGGGTAATGTCGAAATTGATGACACTGAAAGCAAAGATACAATCATACTTAGGAGTAAGGGAAATATAATTACACCCTCAGAGTACAAAGAGGGACTTGTTTTGCTAACTGCTAAGAAACCTACATTATCCTTTTCACATTTTTATGGTAAAGAAGGAATAGCTTTATTATTAACCCAAACAGTTGAGAATAGACTATATTGCGCAGCAGTTCCGTATGATAGATTAGATTGGGACGCTTTTCAAAGAGCAAATGGTCCTACCTATGTAACTGTGCTTGGTGGAGAAGGAAGTATTCATATCGAAGGTGGAGAGACAGCAGTTAGAGAACTAGATACTTTATTATTAGAGCAAGGAACAAGCTTCTCGTTAGAGGGGGGCTTGTCAACGGCTATTATGGTCTTACATCCACAAAACGTAGAAAAATTGATAAGACATTAGATAAGTTTACCAGTATTTTTCATAGATATTAAAGGTTTTTTTGGCTATTATGTTCCAGCCAGAAACATTTTTCACATATGCTAGGGCATTTCTGCTGTATTTTTCTCTTAGTTTTTTGTCTGCTAAAAGCCTGTTTATTGCTCTCCAGAAATGCCTTCTGTTTTTTACTGCTATTCCTGCATGGCTGTTCCTTATCTCTGCCCCAAGCCCTTCAATATCAGTTACAATTGAAGGAGCTCCAACTGAGAATCCGTGAGCTAAAACTCCTGACTGACTTTCACTTTTATAAGGAAGAATATGAATATCAAAACTTGCCAGCCTTCTATAAAATTCTATTTCGCTATAATTCTTCACACTAAATTCAATGTTTTTCATTACAGGGGAGGCTAAGATAGCCTCTAGGACTTTATCAATATACAACCGAGTTTCAATTACAGATTCTGGCTTTAATTCAAGGGCCAAAATGGCATTTGGAAACCTTTTTACTACCCTTGGCCACTGCTTAATCAGTGTTCTGAATCCTTTTCTCTCGCTTGCCAATCCAGCTGTTCCTACTACCAAGTCTTTGTCTGTATAACCAAAAGCTTTTCTGACCTCTTCTTTGTTTATTTTGACATCTTCTCTTGAACCATGGGGGAGGATATACACATTTTTAGGCGCCCATCCTATATTCTTTTTCAAGTTGTCTTTTTGATATTGTTCATGTAGAATTCCTGCATCAAGTTTTTTCAGAGACTCGCTTACAAAGTAGGAAAAATCAGGATTAAGCTCTGCATAAACGCTATGATAAGTCATAACAACAGGAATGCCGAGTTCTTTAATCATTCCGATAAGTTCAAGTACTCTTTTATTTTTATCCTGCTCTGTTTCGTACAAGCCATATTCATGCTGTATATGTACTATCGAGGGTTTTTCTTTTTTAATAACGGCAAGAACTTTATAATGCCATTCTTTATCATTTTTATTGTAGATAACTTGATAATCTGCCATCTCTGCATCGGTATGCGCAATTATCTTAAACTGTATTTTCTTTCCTGTTTTTTTGGCATATTTTTTTATTGAAGAAATATAATTTTCTGAATAGAAAGCAATACCACACTGCCTAGGCAAGTAACTTGAAATCCATACCACTTTTTTCATGCATAAAAAAAGAAAGGCGGCTTTAAATAGGTTTTGATTTATTTGTTTTTTACTTCTTCTCTCTCTTCAATTCTTCCAAGAAAAGTCTTGCAGTAAGATAAGAGATAGTAGATTCTGCGCCCTGGTTTAGGTTTACAGTGTGCCTTCCTAGTCCATCATAACATCCACCCGTTGCCTCGTCGTACATCATCTGCTTTAAATGATTTTTTCCTAAGAACCAGTTAAAAGCTAACACCGCCTTATCGTAGAAATCTTTTTCTTTGGTTATTTTGTAGGCTGTTAAGTATGTTAAAACAAGTCCAGAAACATCTAAAGGTTGTTGGTCAAAGAAAGCCCGCTCTCCATGCCTATTATACCATCCATTTTGCCCAATTGGACAGAATTCTCCATCTATAAGAGTAAGATTTGTTAGAAAGTCAAGAGTTTTTCTTGCAACTTCTAAGTATTGCTTATCTCCAGTTAAGCTATGAGCGAAAAATAGAGATTCTGGAAGAGTGGAATTGGAGTAAGTTAAAATAGCCTCGAACCAGTGCCATTCCTTTGAAGACTCTCTTTTATAGAGGCTTGTTAAATCGTTTGCAAGCTTCCTTAATTTGGATAGGGTTTCTATGTTCCCTTGGCTTTGGTAATAATGGCCTAACCCAAGGATGCAAGAAGCTTTTGCCCTTGGGGATGTTATATTGTCGATATGGCTAATAGACCTATCAAACAATAGCTTTGCCTTTTCTTTAATTTCAGGGTCATTGGAGTTATTTATGGCAAAGCCCAAAGCCCAGATTGCCCTTCCAAAGGAATCCTGGCTATGCGGATTAGTCAGCTCTTCTTCGTTGCCTAAATTGTTTTTGAAGTTTCCATCTTGCTCCTGGGCTTTTTCTAAAAATTGAAGGTAAGTTTTTGATAGTTTTGAGGAAAGGTCTGAAGAAGGGCTATCGTACATTTTAGAGTGCTGAACCGCAAAAATCAGCGCTCTAGCATTATCGTCTAAAGTATATCCAGAGCTTTTGTCAGGAGCAGAGTGCCTGCAGAATTGTATCATTCCCACTTCGTCAGTTAGATTCCTTAGATGGTTTAGCTTAATCTTAGGGAACTTTTCAATAGTTTCTTCTCTAAGCTTTACTATTTCATTAAATATTCTAAGATACTGTATGGCTACGTTTCTCCAGGTCATTTGCCTTGAGAAAGCGTAAGCTAACCTCTCCATCTCTTTTTTCATTTCTGGATTGGAAAGTATTTTGTCAATGGCTCTTGCAAAAGCGTCTGGATTCTTGAACTCTGCTAGCATTCCTCTTCCGTCGGCTAGGAGCTCTTCTGCGCAAAAACTCGGGGTGGCGACAACTGCTCTTCCCCCATAACCAATAGCTTCTGCAATAGGCCCGCTGGACATCTGATTCCTCTCTAAATTTGTTCCGATATAGATATCTGCAGCAAGCATATATTGAATCCATTCTTCATCACTCACATACTTATTGTAGAACTTGACATGCTTGTCCACACCTAATTTTTTGGAGAGATTTATAAGCTCGTTTCTATAGCTTTCTCCTTCGTGCTTTCTTACAGCAGGATGAGTTTCTCCAACCACTAGATAAAGCAGCTCAGGATATTTCTTGACTAGTTTGGGCAGGGCCTGAATCATATATTCTATGCCTTTTCCTCTGCTAACAAGCCCGATGGTAAGCAGGACTGTCTTTCCACTTAAGCCGAGCTTCTTTTTGGCATTTTCAGTTCCTTGGAAAGGAACATTTTCAATTCCGTGATAGACAACGCGAATCTTTTCTCTCTCAATTCCGTAATCTTTGACAAGTATATCTGCAGCAGCATTTGCCAGGACAATAAGAGCTGAAGAGCGCTTGGCAATTGATTGAACTACTCTTTTCATTTGGTCGTCGGGGTCTGGAAGTACCGTATGAAAAGTAACCACGACTGGCTTTTGCAGGGCTTCTAGAAATGGAACAATATAACTCCCATACTCCCCTCCAAAAATTCCAAATTCGTGCTGGACGCATATAATCTTTAGGTCCTCTGACTCGTTGATTCTTTTTGCTATTTCTATATAACTCTCTATATCATTTTTGGAGACTTGGTGAATTACCCTGTTACTATAATCATAAAAGCTCTCTTCGTCATTTATTGCTATAACCTTAGACTTCACCTTAGGATTCCATTGCTTATCCATAGCAGATGACAGATGCTTGCTAAAAGTGGCTATCCCGCATTCTTTAGGCGGAAAATTGCTAAAAAAACAAACTTTGGAATTTGGAAGACAATCAGAGAGGTCATCTTCCTCGTCTTTAATTTTCATTTTTCCCTTTTTATTATTTGGACTAACAGCTAGAAGTTTTTAAACTCTTCTATATTGCAGTTATAACTCTAAAGTGGGAAAAGTTTTTTGGGGCTTTTGTTAGTATCAATCTAAGGATAAATGTATTCTGAAAGATAATAATATTTTTAAAGGAAAATTGTATGAGTTATTTATGGCAGAACACAATTATAAACTTACAGGGTCTGGAAGGACTGTTAGAGAGGCAGATAGGTCATTGGGACAACAGAGAAGGGATTTGATGGCAAAGATGAAATCAAGAGGAGCCAATCAAGAATTTAATGTGGCTTCTACTGAATATCATGCAGCCTATACCCTTAAACCTGGTAGAAAGGCAGGAGAGCATCCAAGCATGTTTAAGCAGGATAGTCCTGATGGATGGGCTGCTTTAAGAACTAATGCGGCAAAGGTTGTTCCTTTAGGGAATTACGGCGTAAGTTATGCAGTTGACCAGTTTTTAAACCTGACAGCTGAACAGATAGCTGCAACACAAGCAAAACAGTCTCCTGCAGGAAGACCTTACGAAAGACCTTCTGCTTTAGATAGACTAGAAGAAGTCAGGTAAAATTTTTTGGCAGATAATTAATGTTCATTTAGTTAGAGGTTGATAGCCTCAGATGATTTCTGAGTTTTATTAAAATGGAATTTCCTGAAGAATCTGTAAGACAAGCAAGATGGATAGTTGGAAAGTACAGGAAAAAAACTAGCTCAAAATATACCCTTGCGGCCATGATTTTTGACAAGAATTTTCTAGAGATAGATTATGGGTTTAGCGAAGCTATAAGAAAAGGGAATTGCGGTTTGTACCTTCATGAGATAGATGACAAATGTGACTGTTTTACACATTTGGGAGTTAATTATCTGGTCGCCAGAGAAGCTGGGCTTAATCCTAGAATATGGGATGGCAAAGGAATGAGGGATGTTCCTGAAGGGCTGAGTTTAGAAGATGTTGAAAGTTATGACCATGGTTTTGTCACAGTCGAGGTTGGAAAAGGTAAGACAATTATGATGGATACTCAAATGGGGCGGTGGGGATATGCAAAATTTGACGAAGAGAATCATGTTATAGAAATTTATAACAGGGGTGACAGGAAGATAATCTATCGCCACTATAACGCTTTATTCCAGCTTTCAGAAGAAGAATATCTAAAGAGACTAGAGAGCAATAGGAGCCCTGAAGGCGGAAGGAGAGTTCTTGAAACCACCCAGAGAATTGAGGGCGCTGGAAACAGACAGGTTTATCTTAGCTATTCTCCAGAAAGTAGCGAGCTAAAATCTTCTATTAGATGGCCTATGTGCTTATTAGGGCCTGAAAATTATTCGAAGGAGCTAGTAACAGACTTAGTTACACAAGTAGAGGAAGATGGAAGTTATAATTTTAATCACGGGGAATTAAGATTTTATAATGTTTCTAGATCTGGTTGGGCAGAACATGAGAATCCGCAGGTTCCTCTAATTATCCCTGTTGCAGATGCACGGCTAGTTTGGAGGGTTTTTGAGGAAACGGCTAAGGAGGCTGGAAGAAAATCTCCAGTGAATAGAATGAATTATTTTAATTTAGAGCAGCTCTTAAGGAGATGGGGCTTTTCTGATGACCTTACAGTAAAGCCAGACTCTCCTGCATCAAGGGTTATTGAAAGAGGTTTGGCAGGAGATTTAGAAAAGTTTAGAGAAGTTCAACAAAGGTTGATAGAGGACTATCTTGCCCGAGCAAAAAAACATACCATAACTTACAAGTCTCTTTTGCGTCATGCAGGTTATATTAAATTGTCTGATGCGGCAAAAAGCGAAGATAATCCTTATGGACTCATTTCTACAGAGAATGAGAGAGAAGAGATGGTCAGGCGATCTTTTGAAGGATATAAAAGTATTTCTAGAGGAATATTTGAAACAAATCTTGAGTCAGCAAGAATTTCTGCAAGATTAAAGAAAGGGAGTGATTACGCATCAGATAGGCTTTGGCAAAGAACGTTTCAAAGAGCCAGGAAAGATTCAGAATGTTTTGACAGCATCCGCGCACTTAGAAGAGCGCCTTATCCTTTTATTTTTCCAATAACTGCGGATTGGGAAATGTATAGAATGAGCCACAATATTGATAGACTATCAGTGGCGAAGTTAGAAGAAGGTTTGACTGAAGCGGATATAATAAGAGGAACACAACAAAGACTTTTTTCTAGACTTGTTTCTGCATTAACCTTGAGAGAAGCGCTTTTTCTGGCATCTTACAAGCCCGGATTAAAGAAGATATTAGATAGAAGAGGCGATTAGTAAGTAACTTCTACATTTATTCCAGCCATTGCTTCTTTTATCTCTTTTTTTGCCTCTTCTAAGCTTTCTTGAAGCTTTTTAAGCCTTTTTTCTTCTGTTGCCTTTTCTTCATTGAGGGACTCTATTTTTAAAAGCAACTCTTTTATCCCTTTTTCTATATCTTCAATGCCCGTTTCTTCGATTACTATACCTTGAATTTCCTTCTCTTTTTCTTCTATTTCCCGCATCTTATTTGTGATATCTGCGGTTTCAAGCTTGGCTTCTTTAAGTAGAACTATTAAATCTTGCCCTTTTGTTTTGCTAAAAGTGTTTCCGAAATTTTCTCTGTACTGTTTTATTAAAGTCATCTCTTTCTCAAAGATGTGATAGAAACCAGCCAGAGCCTTGAAGTCAACTATCGCCCGTAAATTAGATATTTCTTTTTCTAGCTCTTCTTTTTTGGCATTAAGATGCTCTCTTTTTTTATTTTCAGCTAGGAATTTTTCAGAGGCTTTAATTTTTTCAATCTCTTCTTCTTTTGTTTTAATCTGGCTTTTGAAATTGCTTATTTTTTCTTCTTGTTCCCCCATGTTTTTCTTAATTTCTAGCCCATTTTTCTCTAGTTCATAAAACCTTTTTATTTTTATTTCTGTTAAGGAGATTGCCTTTAATTTTTCAATTGTGCCTTTGTTTTCTTCTAAAATTCTTTTTAAACCCCTTAGGAAATTGTTTATGCTTTCTTTAACTTCGCCTAGCTCTTTGCCTATGAGGAAAGTTGCTTTCTCGAAGCTTAATCTTGATTTCCTCTCAAAATCAGAAAAAATAGAGTTTATTTTTTCTACAAATTCCTTATCTGGCTCTTCTTCTCTCTTAGTTATTTCTTTTAGGTTTTCTGCTAATTTTTCCAGTTGATAAATATAATTTTCTAAGTTCTCTTTAACCACCAGTTTTATTTTATCTTCGGCTTTCTTCCCTTCTACGTTTACTCTCTTAAGAACACTTATTTCTTTTTCTAGCTCTTCTGTAAGCTGCAGCAGCCTATCCCGGATTTCTTTTAGAAACAGCTGTTCTTGTTTTTTTGCCTCTTGTTTTTTTGCCTGAAGCCAGCCATCTAGTTTGGCAAAGCTTACGCTCTCTTTCTCTACTGGTTTGCTTTTTTTAAAAAAGTCCCAAAATCCCATTACCTACACAATAAAAAGGTATTTAAATAAGCTTTTCTTTGCCTTACAATGGAAAAAAAGATGGGTGGAATAGGCACAGTATCAATTGTTCTTATAGTGGTTGTTTTAGCCTTAATAGCAAGCAACATTTTCTTTTGGGTTTCTCTCGATAAAGCAAATAAGTCTATCACTCAATTAGCCAGTGTTTCTAAGATAGTTGAAGGAGAAGGGGCTAAAGAACTCAGGGTTTATTTTACAGAAGAGGAAAGAGAAGTAAAAGAATTTAATACCGATGAATTCTGCACTAAAATATGCAGCGATAGAAAATACGATGGTTATTCAACAGGAGAAGCTATTAATTTAGGTTCCTCTTACAAATACGAATGCAAGTGTTATATGATTGTTAGAGCAGCATAAATCTTATCTTTTTATTTTTTGAGAATCAATACCTTCTTGGGCCATCGTATCTTTGATGGCGTCGGTTATCCCTTCTATTATCCCGCCTTCCGTAACCTCTACTTCTGTTATTTCCATATCTTCTCCCTCCGCCGTCTCCAGCATCTCTGCTATCTTCATGTCTTCTAGGACCATATCCCTGGCTTCTTTGACCATACCTGGAGCTTGTTCTTCCTCTGTTATCTCCGTAGCTGCTTCTTCCACCTCTAAACCCGCTTCTTCCCTCTCTAAATCCGCCCCCGCCGCTTCTAAATCCGCTGCGCCCCCCTCTAAAGTCTCTTCTTCCAGCAGAAGCCATTCTTATCATTATTCTTGTGATAAAAGGTGTTTTTTCTTCAGCTATTTTTAATTCTTCTTCGCTATTTATTATATTGTTAAAGTTTTCATAATCGCGGCTTGCAAGAAGGTTTATTACTTTTCCTTCTTCGCCCGCTCTTGCAGTTCTGCCTATTCTATGGATATATTCTTTTGCAGTTGGAGGAAGGTCATAATTGTATATATGGCTCACGCCTTTTATGTCCAACCCTCTTGCTGCAACGTCAGTTGCTACAAGAACATGCACTTTTTCTGAATGGAAAAGTTCCATTATACGGTTTCTTTTATCTTGAGAGTAACCTCCATGTATTGGAACTGCTTCTATTCCTGCTTGGTTAAGGTTGCTAGATATAAAATCTACGTTTCTTCTGGTGTTGCAGAAAATCATTACGAGTTTTGCTTTTTCGTGCTGTAGAAGGTGGATTAATAGCGAGTATTTCATTCCATCCTGAACATCATAAAATACCTGATGCAGTTTCTTTGGGTCAACTTGCGGCTCTGCAGAAACTTCTACTGGATTTTTCATGTACCTTTGTGCCATTATTGCAATATCGCTAGATATTGTTGCGGAAAAAAGCATAGTCTGCCTGTTTTTATTGCAATGGTTAATTATCTTTTCAACATCATCTACAAACCCCATATCCAGCATCCTGTCTGCTTCGTCTAACACAAGGGTGTTTATTTTTGTAAGCTCAAAAGACCTCCTTGTTAGATGGTCTAGAATCCTTCCAGGCGTGCCTACGACGATATCCGCATACTCAAATCCCCTTATCTGATTTGTTATTGATACTCCTCCATAAACTGCTATTACGTGGAGATCTTTATACTTAGCGAAATCTAAGAGTTGGGTGGTTATCTGCTCTGCAAGCTCTCTTGTAGGAGTTAACACCAATCCTTGGATTCCATGCCCCTTTTTTATATTATTTATTAAACCTGCTGCGAATGCTAGGGTCTTTCCTGAACCAGTTGAGGCTCCAGCTATAACATCGTGCCCTTTAAGAATTAAAGGTATTGATTTTTCCTGTATTTCTGAAGGAGTTTCAAAACCCCTGTCTTCAATTGATTTGAATAAAGGGTTTTCTTTCCCAAGTAAGTTTTCAAAGGTTTCCATATCTAAAATACACCATATTTAAACAATAGAGTTAAGAAATAGCTTAAAGTATTTCTTAAACAGTTAAATAATTTAATATGCTGCTTATTTACTACCTATTGATTAAAAAAAACTGGGTTTATAAATGTATGCTCCTTTAGTTTTAGATGAAAAAAAGAAAGACAATCATTATTTTAATGAGTATGTTAGTTATTATTCTAGCCTTATTTGTAGTAATAATTTCAAAAAATAGTGAGGATAAAAAAGAAAATATAGTTATAAAATTTCAAACTGCAGAAATAAATGCAGAAGTTGCAGATACTCAAGAAAAAATAGAGAGGGGATTGATGCATAGGGAGAGTTTATGCGAAGATTGTGGCATGATTTTTGTATTTGATAAGGAAAAAGAAACTAATTTTTGGATGAAAAACACTTTGATTCCCTTAGATATAATTTTTTTGGATGAAAATAAAGAAATAGTGAATATTGCTGAAAATGCTGTGCCATGCAAAACAGAAGAATGTGCTTTGTATCCCTCGCAATTTCCTGTAAAATATGCTATAGAAGTAAATGCAGGCTTTGTTGATAAAAAGGGGATAAAACTCGGGGAGAAAGCGGAGTTTTAAAACATTCTAATTAAATTTAAATAGTATTCTTTAGTTTTCTTATTATGAACTTATTAAAAAAATGGTGGTTTTGGGCAATTTTAATAGTTGTTTTGATAGTCATTGTTGCTTTTATCTATCTGTACACTGATGGAAAAGATGGTGAAATTAACGAAGATAAATGCACTTCCCAAGGATGCGAAAAATGCGGTAACAGCTGTATACCTTGGGAACTTGCAATTAGAGCCTCTTGTTTGGCTCCCGGTGAAGAATTCGAATGCGAATGTGTTGATGAAAGATGTGTAAAGAAATAAACTGATTAAAAGCGAACTTGTTTTGCCTGTTTCCAAATCTCAAAGAAATGCTGGCGCAGGATATTTGCAAAATGAGCATTTTCTACCCATAAAATAATAACTTTCTTTTCTGTAATTCTTAATTGAACATATTTTTTATCAAAAATACTGTATCCTGCTCCCTGAATAGGATAGTGTCTTATTTTTACCCCTAATTTTGCAAATTTTTTGGCATAGGGCTTTGTTTCCTCGTTTATATCTCCAATAAAATAGAATTGGATCCCTCTTTTAATGCATTTTTTGACCATTTTTAAATTTTCAGGTCTCGCCACCCAAATATCAATAAAACCTATTGATTCTTCTTTTATCTTTGGCAAGGTTTCAACTATTTTGTTTACCATAGAATCTACTCCTTCCATGACCCAAAAAGCCTGCTCGTACATCTGATTATTAGAGATACTCTTGAATAACTCTTCTACCTCTTTACTAACTTTATCCAGATTCTTTCTCTTTTCCTCTAATCGGTCTTTAAGAACCTGTTTTAAGTTAACTAAGCTATATTTTTTCGGTTTTTCTGGCAAAAGCTGAACTATGCCTCTTCTTTGAAAATCTTCAAGAATCTCGTATATTTTATTAACCGGGACCAAGGAGTCTTCTTTAATCTCTTTTGCCGTAGCTGATTTTAATTTAGACAAAGAAAATAAAATTTTTGACTCGTAGACATTAAATCCAAACTGCATTAAGGTTTCTATATTTTTCATTTTTAGTACTGATAGCAGTCCTATATATTTAAATATTGTTATTTTAATTTTATCATTAAATAGTAAATACATTTATAGCATGAAAATGAAACCCCAATATAAACAACCTATTGCAGAAAGTAGAAGGATACCTTCCTTGAGGATAGCTGTAACTGGCGATTGCAACCTTAGATGCAGTTACTGCCCTGTTAATGGCGATAATTACTTATTGCATGGAAGAAGACTCTTAGATGAAAAAGAGTTTTCTCATATCACTTTAATGGCAAATGAAACAGGGTTTAGACATTTCAGCATAACTGGAGGGGAGCCATTAACTGTTCCTGATACAACTTTTGCTGTAGCAGAAACAATATCAAAATTCCAAAACTTAGGGTATCTTAGATTAAATACAAATGGTTTAGCTGTAAAAGATTATGCAGACAGGATAAAGGATGCAGGATTTCACCTTATTAAGATAAGCATTGATAGTCTGAGAACAGGTAAATATCAATTGCCTGGGTCTAAAGGACCTGCTGTGGATTATGTTCCAAATGTTTTAGAAGGAATTGAAGCGCTGAAAAAAAGAAACATTCCTATTAGAATTAATATGGTTGTAGGTAAATATAATACTAATGAGATAGCTGAAATGATGGATTTTTGCAAAGTTAATGAGTTAGAACTAAAATTATTTGATATTACTTATTACAGAGATGCTTTAGCAAACGACCCTCGCTTTTGGAGAGATAATTATTTTTCATTGGTGCCTCTTTCCCAAAAGCTTCAAAGAGAATTTGGAGCTCCAAAAATAGTTTATTCTGTAGGGGGTTTTGGGAATCCAATGCAAGTATTTAAGCCAGACTCTTTATCTCCTATTAGATTAAGAATCAGTGAGAATTCTGCTATGTATGATGATAGATGCCCTTCATGTCCAGATTATCTATGCCAGGATGGTTTTTGCAACTTAACTCTGACTACTGAAGGAGATTTGAAAACATGCAGGCCAGAAGGCTTAGACTCTGATTTAAGTTTAGTGAATCCTCATGGAAAATTATTTCCTGACAACATAATTAAAGAAAAATTTGATAGAGCCATAGCTTTATTTCAAGAGGTTATAGAGAAACAAAGAGGGCTTGAAGAGATAACTGAAAGTTGGAAATCGCACTAAAGAATATTTTTTTAGCCTTTTATAAATAAAGAGCACCAGCATTCCCCTTTTTCTCTCCAGGTTTTTTGGCTTTTAAAATTGCATGGGCAGACTAGCTTTTTATCAGCTTCCCTGTCTCCTAGAGTCATTCTGCATGGGCAGAATTTCAATCCTTTGTTTTTTTCGTTGGTTAAAACTCCCTGCGCAAGAAGTCTTACTGTTTCTTGATTGGGATTTAAATGGAATTTGTTGCCTTCTGGCTGCCTTGCTGTGAATTCTCTCCAGATTTTAATCTGGCTTTCTATTTCTTTTTCTCCTATTTCCATTTTTATTCCTCCAGCCACTCTTTCAATTCCTCGTAGCTACATTCTCCACAGATTGCTTTTCTTTTTTCTTTGTCAACAAAAGCAGGAACTCCTAATCCATCTCCACAGGAAGGGGTTATTATATCTCTTAAACTTCTCATTTCTTTTGCATTATCTTCGTTATTCCAGACCTCTTTTTTTTCTATTTTGAATCCCTCTTTTATCAGCCTGTCTACTACGGGCATCATGTGATGGCAGTGAGGACAAGATGCTCCGTGAAACATAATTACCATATTATCCTCATCATTTTGTCATCTCCAAAAATTCTTTTTTGTTTATTTCAACATAAGCTTCTTCTACAAAACAAGTGGGGCATATTTTAGGGGGAATTTCTCCTATATGCAAATCATTACATACATTGCATCTCCATAATTTTTTATTCCCAAGATTTTCAAGAATTACACTAACCTCGCTATTTTCTATTTTTACTGGAGAGAAGCCTTCTTCTGCAAGATTTCCAAAATGAATTTCTCCATTTTCTGATTTGAAAAATTGTTTCATGAATAACTTAAGACCTAAGTGTATTTAATTTTATGGATGATAGCTTTATTTTTCCTTCCTGCCAGTCCCTTAATATCTTCCTGGCAGTCCTATCAGTATCTACTATCCCTCCTTTTTTCAGATAGCTGAGCCTTTTCCCAAGTTCTTCAATTAGTATTTCAGAATCTCCCCCTGCCTGAATATCGTAGTAGGCTTCTAAAACTCCGGGATAGTCTCCTAATATCTTGTGCACAACCATTTCTGGCTCTTTGGTCTTGTCCCAGCTTTTTGCGCCAATTTCCGAATGCTTTATTAAATAAGCGGGGTTTTGTTTCAATCTTTCATTTATTGGAATAATGCCCGGAGTGTCAATTAGATAAATTCCTTCTGAGAGCTTTACTTTTTGTATCCCTCTTGTGAACCCTGCCTGCGAGGAGGTTTTTGCTGCGGATTTTCCTGAAAGCATATTGATTATGGAGCTCTTGCCTGTGTTTGGATAGCCAACAATTCCCAAATTTACCGCTTCGTTGCATAGCCCTTCTGATTCTTTCCTGATAAACTCTTTTAGATTGCCTTTTCCCATCTGGTTTTTGCAGGAAAAAAAGACATAAGGCTTTAATTTGTGAAGCTCTACTTCTCTGGTTATGGTATCTATATCAGCCAGGTCTGCCTTGTTTAATATGAATATAAGCTTCTTTCCAAGCTGCCTTACTCTTTTTTCAATTCTTGGTTTTCTTGTTTGTTCGATAAACCGTGCATCCAAATCCTCAAGTAGTATATCTGTCCCGCAGATTAGCTTGTCTATTAGTTCAGGAATCCTATATCTGTGCATATTAGTATCATTTCTCTTGCTTTTCTTTTTTATTGAGAGTCCTTTTTCTACCATTCTATTCCTTGGGGACTACGGTTTATTAATTCTTGGGATAGATTTATAAATAATGTTTTATTAATTGTTTTATGAAAAAAGACTATAAGATGTATGGGTTTGCAGCTGCTGCGATACTGTTCATTTTTGGGATTTATTTATTGGGACATGCTGGAGCTAATTTTCTCCAGTCAGATGAAACTCCAATCGAGGAGTCTGGAACATTATTATCGGTTCAAAGTACTGCAATGATTCAACTAATCTTCGGGATTGTTATTACAGTTGTTGGTATTTTGGTTTATTTAGTATTTCTTAAAAAAAGATTTGAAGACGAAATTTAATTCTTGTAATTCTAGTTCTAAACTTACCAAAATATGAATCTTAATATTAATATTATTCCTAAAATAAGATTATAGATTCCAAACAAGTAAAATTTATCATGCCTGACAATTCTTACAAGCAACACGATAGTCAATAAGCTGGTAAGAAGAGTTATTGTAAAAGAAGTCAGCAGGACATAAAATGGCAGCGCCATATTTGATATTGCACTTGATTCCAATATTGCTGCTCCAAAAATAATGGGGATAGCCAGAATAAAAGAGAATTTGATAGCTTCATCTTTTTTTAATCCTAAAATCAAGCCAGAACCTGTTGCCATGCCGCTTCTGGATATGCCTGGAAATATTGCAAGTACCTGCGAGAGGCCTATAAAAAGTGAATCGGAAATTGAAAGCTTGGTTTTTCTTTCTTTTGCATATTTTGTAGAGTAAATAAAAACCCCGCAAACAACAAAGAATACGCCTATGAAAAACAAGTTGTTAAAAGTATCTTCCACGTATTTTTTAAGAAAGATGCCTGCAATTGCTATTGGAATTAATGAAAGAATCACTCTTGAGATATATTTCATGTCCTTGCTTGTAAAAAGCTTAATGATATCTTTCCAAAAATAAACTACCACGCTAAGTGCGCTTGCAAAATGAAGATAAACCACAAACCCCAAAAAGCCTTGCGGGTCTACATGAAGAATTTCCTTGAATATAGCTAAATGCCCTGAGCTGCTTATTGCAAACCATTCAGTTAATCCTTCGATAAAACTCAAGATTATTGCCTGTATAAACGTTACCATTTTTTACGATAGATATAGAAAAAATTGGTTTAAAAAGTTTAATGTCTATTGAAAGAGAGTAACAAAAAGAAACTAAATATGTCTTTTAGAATAAATAAATATTATTAAAAGGAGAGGGGTTTTTATCCTATGAAGCCTAAAGAAGCAGTAGAGGTAATAAACAGCCTGCGTGACCCATTTAATTCAAGGTTGGATATTGAGGTATGTGATAAAAATGGCCGGGTGTTGAAAGATGGAAGCAAGCCAATCCTCCGCTTTAGGGGAGGGGAATTTGGAAAGATAAGGTCTTCAATAGATTTTATAAGAAAGACTTATATGGGAGAGGTTTAAAATCTAGGCTGCAGCCTAGATTTTAAAAAAAGAGAGATTTATATACTACTTAATCTTGATAAATAAATGACTAAGGGCGAATTAGAACAACGACACTTGCAAAAAGGCTGTTATGGAACATCCGAATGGTCAGAAAATTCCGGCATTTGCAGAAGATGCAAGTGGAAGGAAGATTGCGGCAAAATTGAAAAGACTAGAGCTTCAAAAATGTAATTTAATGGATTCTATCAAGCTGCTTTATAAAGTTTTTTGAGAATCATTTAGAGAGTCATCTCTTTTTCTTGATTTTTCTCCCCTCTCTTTTTCTTTTTCCTGTCTAGATTCCTCTGATTTATCTTCTTTTTTCTCCCAGCAGTCTTTACAGAAATAATTGCCCTTATCCATATACGAATCCCAAAATCTTATTTTCTTCCTACAACTACTGCAAGAGTTCATTTTTTCTTTCACTTTTTCCATAACCGGGGTATTAAGCTGCTCCTGCCAGCAATCAAAATGAAAACAGATAAACTCCAGGATTTTGCCTTTCTTCTTTATTATCATCATTACATAGGGGTCTTTTCCTTCTTCATTTATCGGCTTATCACATTTAAGGCATATTTTCATTTTATTTATAAGGCAACAGTAAGATTTAAATCTTGCTTAAGGGCAATAGTTAAGTTTAAATCTACCGAATTAGTGATTAAACAGAGGAATAAACATGGGAAAACAAAGACGAAGAAGAGCGGGAAAAGGATATAAGACTAAAAGATAAAATTTTATTTCTTTATTTTTTAATTTCAGAAGATTATCAGTTTATCCTGTCCATTTCTTCTTTAACTCTTTCATATAAGCCTTGCATTTCTTCTTTTGTTCCTGGGAGTGTCAGTTTCTTCCAAGTAGAATCTAGCTTCTCTAAAAGCCATCTTTTTGTTTTACTTTCGTCCCTGCCATTTGTAGAGTAACATATTGAAAACTGATATACCCATCTTTCAAAAATGGCAATAGCGTCTGCATTTTGAATTACTTTTGACTCTAGTGATGTAGGCCTGCGCCCCGAAATTCCGCTGTAGCTATGTTCTAAAACGCATCGAGCTATTCTTTCCCTTGATTCCCTATCAAATCCGTATTGCCATAGCTTGAGGCGGGTATAATAAAAACCGCTGATTTCGTGGGTAATTCCTGCAAACTTAAGGTAGCCAAACAATACTCTACCAATATCATGCATATAAGCCCCTACTTCTATGATAAACCTGTCCCCTCCGTGTATCTGCTGGAGTTTTAAGGCAGAGTTAACAACAGGAATCAAATGACCATTCCAATTATGCCCGGGATATGCGGATAAGCAAAGCTTCTTTACCCTTCCCATTAATTTTACTTTTCTCTCTTCATCCATTTTGAGTCAGACAAAAAACTTTCAACTACCTCTCGGATGTTAAAGCCAAATTTTAAACCTGTAATGTCTTTTTTTGAGAAAAATCTTATTTCTTTCCCTTCCTTAAGTACAATTTCGCTTGGGTCTAAATCCATTTTCTTATAAAAAAAAGCTTGGTTGAATTGCCTGTAGCTAAAATTCTTAAAGTGTTTAAGGTTGCCTAATTCAATGCCTGTCTCTTCTTTTATTTCGCGTTTTGCCGTTTGTTCTGGAGATTCTCCATTTTCTAAGCCTCCACCAAGCAAGACCCAATGATTTGGAAAATCTTTCACTTTTTCATCCCTTAACTGTAGTAGAATCTCTCCCTTGCTATTTTCTATTATTATTCCAGCGCAATTTATTGCTTTATTGTCCATTTTGCTCCTCCTTTGGCAATAGATGCTTGAAACAGCCCGGGTCGCCTTTGGTCATGTCTTTTGTTGTGCTAAGATTTGTATAGAGAGCCATTGCAGGGCATATTCCCTGGCATTGTTTAGTATACCTTTCGCACCTTATGCATTGTTCTTTCTCGTATTTTCTTCCATAATTTAAAAGCGGAGACTCGAACCATAGGTCTTCAAGGGTGTGGTCTTTTATATTCCCTCCAGAAGGTATAATCTTACAACTAGTCATAAAATTACATATGCTTATGTCTCCTCTGTAGGACATGCTGAAGCATCTTTTAGCAGTACCGCATCCATCTCTCCTTAAGTCTCTTGGAACAATTGGATAATCTTTAGTCTTAGAAAGGATATCAAAAACAACAAGCAGATTAATCCCAGAATCTTTTATTTCTGGGTCTTCTCTTAGCTTCTCAATTAATTGGTTGACTTTATAAAACTCTGGCGCCCGTAACATATTCCCTCCATTAGGGTCACCGGGGCAAGTAAACCCTTCTCCAAAAGGCCTCTGAGGCCCAAAATTAATGTCAAAAGGCTTTTCATAAAGTCTTGCCTTCGCAGCCATGATTCTTGTAAACTCCTCTACCTGGTGCATATTATTCTTCCCTAAAACAAAATTGAGTTTTACATTAGATTTTTTTGAAAGAAGATAATCTAATGTTTTTATAAGTTCAGCAAAAGTAGGCGCCCCAATACCATTTATTACCGGTTTGGCAGGCCTTAATTTATCATGCATATCCTTCAGCCCTGCGAAAGTAATTCTGATTTCTTTAAATCGCATTGCTGCAATTTCTTTTAAGACTTTTTCTCTTCCTTTGTAATAGCCATTTGTATAAAGAGTTGTGGCCAGGCCGCAGTCTATTGCTTTCGAAGAGATTTCCTTCCATCTAGGATGCATACTCGCTTCTCCGCCTTGCAAATTTGTATAGATTACTCCCATATCCCGGGCTTGTTCAAAAAAATCCATAATCTGTTCTGCAGTCAGTAACTGTCCAGATTCGTCCTTTCTTTTTCTGTCTTCAATATTATAGCAATGAAAACAGGCCATATTACATTCTTTATTGACATCAATAATAATTCCCAGTGGAGCACTTAACATTGGATATTTCAAAGGCCTTCTAATTGCTGTCCTATCTGCTTGCAATAACCCATCAACTAGAACCTGCTGTGCTGCTTTCTCTTTTAAGAATAATTCTAATTCTTTTAATGAAGGGAGAGTGGAATTCATTTTTTTTGCTATTGAATCGTCCATTTCAGAATTATAGTTCTTGGCAGTCAAATCTTGGGTTTGTAGATGTTTATGGATCGAATCTACTGGAAGGCCGGATAATTGCAAGGCCCTTGTCTGCCATCTGTTCAAGATCTCGTGCTTCCATATTTGCCTGTCATAGAGCAGCCCCCCAAAATATTCTTCCCTCAGCAGAAATCTTTTAATCATTTAGTCCTCCAACCAGTCTTTTTTCAAAATCTTTTAATTGTTCCTCTGAAAAAGTAACCTCGCTTAATGACTGTTTTAATGTTTCATAATTAAGGGAAGAAAAAACTTCATGCGCCCTCGTACAAAACTTACCCCCCATTTCTATCCCGCCCATTTGCCAGTTATCGAACTTAGAAGGAACTTCTTTTGTTCTTGGGAAAATCAATAATTCATCGCCCATAGTTAGAACGTTAAAAGGAGTATCGTTTTGAATTTTTTCAAGGCGCTCTGCTATTTTTTCATAAGATTTCTTATCGCCTACTATTTTAATGCCTCTTGCAGGATAGGTTATTCTATAAATAGAAAAGTCGGCGTCTAGGTTTATTTTTTGGAATTTTGCTCCTCCCTTTTTTGAAAAGATAGGGAATGGCTCTAAATGACCTTGCGCATGAAAAATCCCCGGAGCTGTTGCTCCGCTTCCGGTTATGCTTAAAAATATTGTGTAGCCGGTCTCTCTTGCAAAGTCCATTAGTTTTAGTATATCCTCTTTTTTTATTTCAGGTCTGGCTTCAGAAGATAAGAGCATTATATGGTATTTTTCTGATGGGAGAGTACTTGGATAGATTAAAAATCCATCGTGCGTGAATGCGCAGTATTTGCCAGGATTCTTGGACACGTCCTTAAAATAGTCTTCGTCATCCTTGGACTTTTCCTCTGCAGAAAACTTTTTTCTCTTTTTATAAAAATCTTCTTTAAATCTGCTGTATAGAACCTGAAGTTTAAACTTCCCAGAGACTTCTCTTTTTTTAAGGGCAGTTTCTACATCTTCTCCTCTAAAATAGTTATCCCAGTTGCTTATTATTTTTCTTTTTAGATTATTCATTTTTAAGCAGATCCGCAAAACAATAAGGATCAGGCGCATTTAATTTTCCCGCATTCAGATAAGAGTCCACGCTGCAGTTTCCAAAACACTTTTTAATATAGAAGCGGCACTTCAGGCATTTTTCGCTTTTTACTCTTTTTAAATCCCTAAAAATCCATCTTTTGGAATCGAGCCAGATATCCATAAAATTATCTTCCTTAAGGCTCCCTGCTGTGAATAATCTTTTAGTTTTGCTGTCCTCCAGCTCATTTGCAGGAGATACGACGCAGCCATAAATTTCGCCAAAAGACGAAATCGCTGCTACTTCTATTCCTGCCCCGCAACTTTTTTGATTAAGCAACGAACTTGGCAGGTGTTCACTTCCTTCTAAGATATCAAAGTAAGTCTGTATTTTTACTTTATATCTTCCTCTCAGATAATTAATCTTAGACAAAATGTTCAGCATGTCTTCTTTTGTCAATAATTTAATATCCGGCGCTTTAGCTCTTCCAGTGAACTTTATCGGAACAAAATTTAGAACATTAACTCCTAAGGGAACAGCAATCTTCACTAAATCTTCCATAAATCCTTTATTATCGCGGGTAAGAACGCAATTTACCTTTATCATCAAGTCTCGTTTTTCCCTCAATTTCCTTATATTGGAGATTACTTTATCAAAACTTCCTGCTCCGCGGACAGAGTCGTTATATTCTTTTGGTCCATCCAGGCTAAGAATTATTATCTTAATGTTGGATTCTTTTATTTTTTCTAGAGTATTGTTATCAAATGTGCCATTTGTTCCAAGAGAAATAAAAAAACCAAGTTTCTCAGCGTAATTAACTATCTCAAAAAAATCCTTATGCATTGTTGGTTCTCCTCCGGTAAATCTGACTTCAAATACTCCAACACTTCTGAGTTCGTTCAGCAGCAAGAATATTTTTTCCTTGCTTAGCTCATTGGGAAAAGCGAAACTGCTGCGATTATAGCAATATTTGCAGCTTAAATTGCATTTTCTGGTTAATTCGAAATAAACTTTTGAAGGAGCTGACAGACAATCAGAAGGCAATTCTTCTCTTGGAACTTTTGATTTAAATAATTCAAATAAGGGCAAGCCATTCTCATCAAACAAATAATTAAATTCTTTGTGCTTTGCGAGTATTTTTTTATACTGCTCTTCGTCTAATTTTGTTACAGCCCCTTTTTCATTGTCAAATAACATTGCGCCTATTTTCTCTTCTCTTAGTTTATACTTTATTTGTTTCATTTTATTTCATTTATTATAACCAATAACAACAGGTGCCGAATCATATAAATGATCCAGTTGGAACTTCCATCTTACTTTTCCAGACTTATCAAAACAATAAAAGAAGTTTCCAGTGCACCATTGATCTTCTACTCTTATCAGTATATGGTCATCAAAAATCGCAGGGGGGTTATCAGCATTACCTTCAGTTTTATATTCCCACAGTATTTTTCCTTTTTTGTCTATCGCATGCACTGTTCCATAAATATAGGTTCCAAAAACTGATAAGTCCTTATCCATTGCGCATGCTCCATTTAGGCAAGGATACTTCTCTTTGGATAATAATTTACCTTCAGTGTCTAACATATGGACGGTTCCATCGCTTGTTTCTATTATAACCAAATCTTCAAGGCATGAAGGAACTCCACTAAATCGCGATTCTCTAGTATCATATCTCCACTTTAAACTGCCATCTAAATTATAACACTCTAAAAATGATTCTTGTTCTAGAAGTTCATTACCGTCACCAACCCAATGCTCGCGTGGGACGACTATTAAGTCTTTATTTGCAATTGTTGCACCAAATTGCATAGATGGTCTTTCACTCCCTGCTTTTTTTCTCCATTCTATTCTATGATCGGAATTTATTTTTGTTAATTCGCCTGTGCTTTCTTGAACTTTTAAGGAGCTATGTTCTGGATCATAATATTCCAACATGCCGTTAATGGAACAGTAAATAACCCCCTCTTTTATTGAAAGGAACGAATCTGTAATCCTGTATTCTGTTCTAATCGGAACTTCAAAAATTTTTTTACCATCTAAATCCATCCCAATTATAGAAACTTCATGAGGACCTGGGTGGGATACTACAAGAATCGTACCCCCAGAATAAATGGGATTTTGAAAGACTCCTTTCTCTTTATGATCCCAAATCTCATTACCATTTATGTCTAAGCAAGATATTTTATCGGAACATGTAATTATTCTATCTTGAGCAGCAATTAAATCATGCTCTCCTGATACAGCTTCTAAATTTTTTTGCCATTGCAATTTCCCATTTCCATTTAAAGCTCTTAGACAGGATTTACCTTGGTAGTTGTGAGAAAGGAATAAGATTAAATACTCTTTCTCTTCATGTTGAGATATATCTACAAAACCTGTTCTTGCATTATTACCCCTAGTTGTTGACCAATTTTCATTTATCATTTTTCTTCTCTCAATTGTTTAACTTGATATTCACTTGTTTGCCTTGTAGTGTCCAGAGGCTGGCAATATCTGCATTTAGCGCAGGGCAAAAGCTTTGTGAAATTTATTAAATCATAATTTTTTTCTAGTTGGGCTCTCCTGATAAGGGATAGTTTTTCGCCTTTCCAGGTATCTTCAATAGAAACGGTGTTAATATCTCCGAGCACAAGGGTTTCATCAGGAGAAGGCCCTCTAAAAAGCTCATTAAAACAGATAACTGCTTTTCCATCACAATCTATGCTAAATCTTGTCCAATGAACACTGCAGGCTATTATCTCTTTTCTAGGCTCTTTTATTCTATCTGCTATTAAGCTATTATAGCTGTGATAGCTTCTAATAAACGCGTCAGAGACTAATCCGGAATTCTTCCAGTATTCAACAAACTTTTTATCATACTCCTTGTCTTCGCTTTCTACTCTGCTTACTAACAGTCTAGTTTTTAAATTACCTTCTGAAATTAGCTTATGGAGATAACTAATATTTTCTTTGACTATCTCAAATGCATCAACTCCTTTTGTGGACAGATAGTTTACCCTGTCAAAGCTGTTCATAGAAATTTCTACTATCGAACATTTTTCAGCTAAATTTCTTAAAAGACCCTCGTTTTTGGTTATAGCATTTGTAAATATCCATACTTGAACTGATTTTTGTTTTGCATAGTCTAGGGCTTTCTCCAAATGTTTCCAAAGGGTTGGTTCTCCTACTGAATGAAGCCTTAGCGTAGAGTGTTTGAATTCAGCCATCTCGTCAATCACCTTCTTAAATAGCTCTAAAGACATTGCCTTATCTCCAAATTTACTTTTCCTGCTAGATATTTCTGTCAAGCCAATAGGGCAATGAACGCATTTCCCAGTGCAAGTACCCCTCAGAACACAAACATTTATGATATTAGGGAAATTCATTTCTTCTTGATTTTTGAATCCGGTAAGCAATTCCATTTTAACCTTCTAATTTATTCGCCAAAGGATTTTCTAAGGCTTTTTCTTGCTTAAAGTTCATAACTTTTTGAATAATGCGCTCTATTTTTGAGGTATCTAAATTAAGTTTCTTATAAACTGCTAAGAATAAAGCCAAGCCGTATAACGGATGGGGGACTACGCCTTTCCACTCGTACGCTTCTAAGATTGAAGGTATTAATAAGTCTCTCAGTATTACTGATTCTTCTGCTAACTTTCTTACCTCGTGGTTTTTTGGCAATACAACTTTTGGAATCTGAATAAGCTGATTATTGAGCGCAATCTCTTCATAAACAAAATCAAGATTTTTATCCTCGAGTATAGCTGCACCAGCATACGCTTCTACATAAGTGTACACAGTTAATCTAGCTCCATGTTCTATTAAACTGAGACTTGTCTCTATTGTTTCTGTTATATCATTATAAGAAACAGTTGGATAAAACAGGATAATATTCATCAAAGGGGTAATCCCAACTTCTAGAGTCTTAATAACCGCATTACGAATCAGCAATTTTTTATCATTTACTGACATTTTTTTGTTCATATCCTCTAAGACTCTATTAGAAAATGAGTCTACTCCATAGATAATAAACTTAAAACCGTTTCTGAACATTTTTTTCAGCAACTCGGAGTCTATCCTGTCTGGCCGTGTTAGGCAAAGAAAAGTTGTATTTTTAAATTCTTTATTTTTCTCCAATATATCGCAGAACTTATAAATTCGTTCTCTGTCTTGAAGGAGATCATCATCACAAAAATAGAAAGACTCGACTCCTGGATGTGCAGATTTTGCTCTTTGCATCAAGCTAATAATCTGCTCAGGGCTCAGAGAAATCATCTTCTGCTTATTGCAGATGGCGTTATCTAAAAAATGGGTAGACGAGCAAAAGCGACAGCCCATTGGGCAGTGACTGGTTGTTATTAAACGGATAGTATGAATCATATTTTCATTTTTCATTATCTTTAAATGGGCTCCAGAATATATTTTTTCCATAAAACTCCAATATTCTTCATATGGGACTTTTTCAAAATCAAAGGCTAGCGATATTTCTTCAAATTGTTCTTGTGTATAAGGCAAAGATAAGGGGGTGTTATAGATCTCTTCGTTGTTCTTAATAGCTAAGCCTTTTATATCCCCAAATCTTTCGATTAGAGAGCCAGTTCGATCAAAGTGCTTAAGGATCCCCTCTAAAGCAAATTCCCCAAAGCCCTTAACAATTATCTTTAAAGGAGAAAAGCGCATTAAAAATTCTATATTAAAGACGGCTCCCTGCCCTCCTGCAATTAGTAAAGAACTCGGAGAGATTCGGCTTATAGAATGCATCAAGGGAATATCATTTTTGAGCGTTGGTTGCAATAAACTAAACCCGATTATATCGAATGTTTCACTTTTAACCAGGTCATACAGCTTATTTATTCCGTATAAGTCTGGGTCGAAGACCCCTATATTGATGCCCAATTTCCTATGTATATAAGAAGACATCCTATACAATCCGTAAGACGGGCTTAAGTACTGCCCCGCCCTTAAATTTTCATCCTTAAATGATGAGATAAAGAGCACCTTAAGGACTTTTATCATAACAAATATAATCCACGCGTTATAATAAAACTATCCCCTATTATCAATATTAATCACTATTGTTTAATTTATATAATCGCCCTACTTATTTATAAGATGGAAAGAAAAGTAATCAGTCAGGGAAATGATACTCTGACTATCACTCTCCCAAGAGAGTGGACGAGAAAATATGGCATAAAGGCTGGAGATTCTTTAAAGTTTAATATTAAAAATGAGGGTCTAGAAATTCGCTGCAAGGGAGCAAGCCTTGAGGAACCAGTAGAGCTTTTTATAGACTTCACTAATCAAAGGCTTATCAAATGGACTCTCGGCGCGTTATACAGGATGGGCTTTGAAGAGATACGCTTAGGATACTCTAACTCCGCTATTTTTAGTCTAATTCAAAAACTGATAAAAGATACATTTGTAGGGTTTATAATAACTCGCCAAGAAGAAAATTTGTGTGTGATAAAAAGTATGACCACTGATGAATCAAAAAATTTCCCAGTTTTAATGCGAAGAAGTTTTCTAGTAGCACTTTCACTTGCAGAAAATTGTTATGAAACTCTAAAAAATAATAAATTCAGCCAACTAAATAACCTCTTGTACTTACATGATAATACTGACCAGCTGATAAGGCTTTGCCAGAGACTGATTATCAAGAATTCCTACGCAGATATTGTTAATGCAAGTGTTAATATGGCTCTTCTGGAGAATTTGGAGCTAGTTTGTGACGACTATAGAGACCTCTGCAGGTTTATCCATAAAAAGAACAAATCTTTTAAAAACCATGACAAGCTCATAGACCTCCTTCATAATGTAAATAAGATTTTTGATAAATCGACACATCTTATTTTTAGCTACAAAGAAGAAGACATGATATCATTAATCTCAGAAATAAATGAGAATAATGACAGAATAGAAGCTCTATACTCAAATAAGGATAATGACAAAACAATTTTTCTTTTTTATTTAAAGTCTATCTTGGATTTAGTTAGAAACTTTTTACCAACAATTATTCTGGAGCATATTTCTATTTTAAAGAAATAAGAATGCCCGTTATTTTTCATTTTCTCCGATATCAATTATCTTGTACATGTCATCTTCTACAAGAACATACTGGGTGTCTGTTAGCAGGATTATTTTGTTTCCTGTAATATACGCGTCTTCTAATCTGTGATCAAAGTACCGTTCTTTAAAAAATTCACTTGCCCAGTGAGGATAGGTTATGAAGTTTACAAGATTAAAAGCTTCAAAGGTTTTTAATTCATCCTCATACTCTTTTACATCTTCTTCTAACCTAATGGATATATTCGGGGAGGCAATAATTGAGCCCGCACTTGAACCAATATAAATCCCCCCTTCTTCTACAAATTTTTTGATAAACTTATCAAAACCTGATTTTCTTGCTTGTAATAACAGATAAAAAGTATTCCCCCCATTTACATGTATAACCTTGCAGTCCTTTAAATCCTCTTTAATTTGTTTTGAGGTTTTATTGGTAATTGTATAATCAAACAGGTCAAAACCCGCTTCTATAAGACCATTTCTGTCATTTTTTAACCATTCCATATCATTAGGGTCTTCAGGCTCTGCAGCAGTTGATATAAAAGCAGTCCTGAGTGATTTTGGATCCTTTCCAATCTGTTTAGCAATATCTTTTGCAGTAAGATTAATGCTCGATGCTAAAAATAGTCTTTTCATTTTGGAACTCCTTTTTAAATTAGGATAGAGAGTTATTTAAAATTATCTGAGAAGAATACGTCCGTGCCCAAATACCTAATGAAAATTATGCTCCAAAAAAGACCAGGTAAAAATTTTCTCTTTTGCCAATCTTGGTTATTAAAAAATTATGGTCTATTTTTTTAAGCTGTATTCTGTAATTTCCTGTGCGGATCCTAAATTCTTCTTCTCTACTCTTTAATTTAATAATGTCTACTGGCTGATTGCCTCTGAACTTTTCCAGGGTAAACAGGATTTTTTGTTGAATTCGTGGATTTAATCTCTCTAATTGTTTTTTAGAAGTTTTAGAAAAGATTATTTCCATTTTAAAAACCAAGTTCTTTTTTAACCTGTTCTAATGTAAAATATTCTCCTCTTTTATACTCTTCAATTGACCTCTTAATATCTGCTTCTGCTTCTGCAGATAATTCAAGATGAGGTTCTATAAAATCCCAAATAACATCCTCGTAACTATCAGTTTCTTCTTTAAATCTTTTGAGAGTGTTTAATAACTCCGTGCTTATCCGAATTGATGTTTGATTTTGCATATATCCTGCATGCATTATGCATATATAAATGTTTCTATATCATATTGGTCTTAGAAAAAAATGAGTTTGTATCAACTATGAACTTTTTTGTCTTTGATTTATTGGGCCTTTTCTAGTTTTTGTGGATACTCTCCGTAGAAACCTTTAAAAGTATAACCACTATGTAGTCATATCATATTTTCACCATAAATAAACAAACATCATATCCACAGTTACTTTGATTTCAGAGATCTTTTGCTTTGAAAACGATAACATCAGAAACACAAAAAGATTGTGGATAGACTCGGAATAACGCATTTTTGCATATTTCGAAGCTGAAAGAACACAAGACAAACAAAAACGAAGTTAGCTGGAGCTGACTTTGTACATTATCTGCTTTGGCAGAAGAAAGGGGGTGTCACTTGGTTTGTAACTCAGGACGAGGGTGTTTTCTTTGACGAAAGGCAGTTGAGTCCTTTCGGAAACTGTTCGGTCTAGCCGGAATGTCTGGTTAGTTAAAGTATAGAAAGATAGTTTTTCTGAGAACCAGTTCAGATATTTAGGGAGAAGCGTATGGATACATGGGTGTGGGTTGTTATAGTCTTCATAGTGGTGGTGCTGGCCGTTTTGGCAGGCAGGAGACCGAAAAAGAAACCTCAGGAGCCTCTGCCTCAACATAGGCCAGTGCCTCACCGAGAGCCTCCGGAGCCTCCATCTTCTATCGGGAGGTTGGAGCAATTGAGGAGATGCCTGGTAGAATCGGGTAAGCCCTTCAGGTCCACCCCCCACGACAATGTTTACTCTGCTGTACAACGGGCGGCTGCTATGGGCGAGCCCGGTAAGTCTGTGGCAAAGGCAGTGATTTTCTGCCGGGCCGATGGTACCCAGCCGGTCATGTTCGTGGTTTCTGCCGCAGACAGGGTTGACCTGGGTATTGCACAGACTATCGTTGGTTCAGATGCCAGGCTGGCGACTGAAGAAGAACTTGGGCGTCTGTTTTCAGATTGCCAGCCAGCAGGAGCTCATCCTCCTTTTGGCAGCTTCTATGGTATCCGGACAATCCTGGATGATGAGTTCTGTAAGGAGTCCAGTATCATCTTCCTCATGGGACATCACAATGAATCTACCAGCATGGCAATGAGAGATTACGTTGATCTTGCCAAGCCGGAGATTCGTAGGGTTAGACAGATGCCATGAAAATATCCGGAGAAGGAGAAAGGAGGTAAAAAAGCCACCAGTTTGAATGCAAGGCAAGAAGCAAACCATAAGGGGCTAATGCGCAAAGTCCCTTAAGATCGTAAGGAAAAGGAAAACTATAGGGAGGTATCACAAATGAAACACAAACCGCAACTAGTTCTGTTAGTGGGTGCGTGGCACCTGATGAAACAGATCATGGCCTTCGGCAACCCGACCGACGGCGGATTTAGCACAGTGTCCGGAGCTCTTCGGGCAGTGGCAAGGCTTAACCAGCAGCTTAAGGGTGAGTTCGGCTATGCCTTTGCAGTGTCAGCCCATTGGTGGCATGAGCTTGTCCTCGCAGCCAACACGCCTAATGTGGGTTACAGTTCCCAGTGGAACAATCCACGCAGCATTGAGCTCGCTGACTGGATGGAAGGTGTGAAGGTGGGCCACTATGCTCCTATTGGTCGAATCATTCCTCCGGGCTTTGGCATACCTGGAGCCGATCATGGTATGCTCACCAACCCGGACGAAAAACGGCAGCGTCTTGGGCGGGATATGATAGCTTATTCCCTGATGGTCTCGAAGAGAGTCAAGAAGGACCACCCGAGTAATAAGGGCAATATCATATTCTGGACTGGGCCCGACGGCATCCCGTGGCTGTTGATTGTTCAGGGTAAAGACATTCTTCTCGGCCACAAACTCAACCCGAAGCTCCCGGAGTACGGCCAGATCGTAGGCGGCATCAGCGCCGGTGCGAGGATCGCAAGGGCGAAGGGATGCCTCGATGAGAGGATTTTCATCGAGTGCAAGTCAGCAGGCGACCCGTGCTACCTTGACGTGTTCACAGACACTGTCCTGGAAATTGCCGGTATCCAGGCGATCAACGCCCAGGTTGGGGCAGACGTAGCCCAGTGGCAGGGTGAACTCTGTCATACGAGAGGCGGTGGCCAAACGTTCGCCAGTGCCATGAAACAGGTGATCAAAGCCGGTGTCTGGGGTGGACGTATCCACTTCAACGCAGGCGGAATGGGCGCCACGTCGTTCACGAAACTGCTCTCGAAACCCGAGGGCACACCGTTGTCTATGTTCCAGCAGTACGTTGACCCTGACTTCCTGCCAGGAGAAGGCCCGCAGGAGTGGCTCGATGACCAGATCCGTTCCCTTGAGATCGGCGCGAGGTGGTCGGCGGACACTGGATTGCCCTTTGAGGTTGAATTCGATGCCCGCTTCAGCAGGTACCCTGACACTATAGGCGCTCTGTATAAGAGTGCCAAGTGGACCATCGAAACATTCCAGAGGCACGCACAGGCACTCTAAGGCGCCTAAGCTTCACTCATCCACGAAAAGGGGCCCTTGTCCGGATTCACCGGGCCCTTTTTTTGCAATTTATCTGTATACTACAACATATATTTTAGAGTATATAGTTTATTTGTTTTATTTCTGCTTTTTTTAGCGTTTTTTTTTGCAAAATTTTTATTTTAAAGAATTAAAAATGCCCATACAATTCCAGTATTAAGCGGGATTAGAATCGGTTGCCGTTTTCCTTTTATAATCGTCAAAAATCTGATTGGCCCAGTGATCCTGGGCTAAATACCAGGAAGCTACTGGATCTGTTCCTTTTTCTCGACTTATACCGTTTGCAGTCCATTCTAGAGTATTATGGTATATTTCTGGATTTTTTACCTGACCCCAGTGATCTGCTGTTCCGCAATATGCAGATTCTGATATAATTTCTTTTGCTTTTTCCCAGTCAGCTTGCGGCGATACTCCTGAACCAGCGATCCAAACCAAAAAAGCAACCCTTTGTATCAGACCATGCGAATCACTGCCAGGTCTTTGTTCATCTAACGTCTTTTTATCCATCTAATTTACAGTTAATTTAACTATTTAAAGATTATGCAGAGAAATAAATACGCCCTACGTGCGTTTCATTCTGGATAATACAAAAAGAAAGCTAAATGAAGCGCCTGTGCCGGTATATTAACCTTAGGTTAAAGAAATTTTTTACCACATAACAACGTCAGGGTATTTAGACTGCACATTAATTGCCTTTTTTAAGAATGACTCAAAGTCTTTTCTATCTTCCCATGCTCGTTCTAATTCTAACATAAATTTCTTATTGTTTTTGACAAATCCTAATTCATTATATCTTACCCCCTTAAATAATTTTTTAATTGGGGATTTGAAGAGAATCAAATGGTCAATTCCTTCCATTAAAGGAGATTTCATTGCCTCTACCTTATTTAAACTAGCTAATTTATCTGTGTAGTATAAATGAGTTAATTCATGCATCATAATGAAATCTAAAGGTCTTTGCTGCTTTTCTGCAGCAACAATAAAGATGTTTTTTCTTCCCAATACATCTGCAATATTCACCCATATAGATGCTACAATATAACCAGTTTTCTTGTCTTTTATTTTAAAATCTAAAATTTCTTCCATATTTTTAATATAATCCTTTTTTACATTCTTCCATAATTTCTCATAAATAGATTTTATTTTATTGAATTCTTTTTCTTTGCCTTTATGTAATTTCTTAATTTCAAGAGCAAGTTCATCCTTAGAAAGTTTAGGATAATTTTCTTTAAGCTCTTCAATTAAGATTGCACTCCCTGCAAGCTTAACTAATTTTGGGAGGTTTTTGGCTTCTTCTGAAGAATTAATTTTGAATTCAACATATTTGTAAGACATTTTAATAAGAACTAAAGGCGATATTTAAAATATACTAAAATAAACCTAAGGTTAAACGCCCGTGCCGAAAACCCATAACTTTTGTCTTGTTTGGTGGGCACTCTCTGTTTTTTTAGTTTATAGAGGCTAAAAGTACTATTACTTTTTAAATATTGTCGGCTTGGAATGGATAGATTTTTATACGCTTTTCTCCATACATTCTTATAATGGCACAATGCGAAAACTGTGGAAAGCCAACAAAAGCCTGGTTTAAGCTATGTTATGAGTGTTCTATGCAAGAAAAACAGAAACCAAAATGTGAGGTTTGTGGGGACGAAGTCCAGGAAGGGCAGTATCTTTGTTTAAAACACTGGAAAGAAAAGCAAGAGGCAAAAAAGAAATTAAAACAAATAGAGTTTGTTGAAAGCAAGAAAAAGGAAGAATTTAGGGAAAAATATGAAGGAAAGTATGATTTTAATTGTATACCCTTTAAATCTAAATCAGAGGTAATAATCTATTTATTTTTATCCCAAAATGGATTTCGTCCATTATATGAAGAAACAATGAATCTAAATGGGCACTGTTACCATCCAGATTTTATTATTGATGAAGGAGAAAATACAATAATTCTAGAACATTTTGGAAAAAATGAGGCTCCGTACGTTAGGGCTATGAAAGAAAAAATAGAAGAATATCAAAAATTATGCAAAGAACATAAAAATTTCTATTTTGTATGGACTACTGAAGAAGATTTAACAAATTTAAAAGTCAAATTGGGGGCTAAACTAAACAAAACTCCAATTACAAGGCCAAGGTGGAAGTAGAAAATGAGAATTTTAAAAATTACCTTTCTTAATTTGCTTTTTAATATGTTTTATATCCAAATAGGTTATTAAGGCTCCTAATAAATTAAATATAACTTTAAAAGGCAGTTCAAGAATTGAAATAACCTCTGATGCTTTTGCAAGAATATCTACTATAATCCATCCGATATTTTGAGGACCTGGGATTGCAAAATAAATCCCGATTAATAGGATTATAATAGAACAAATTGCTCCAGAATCATTATTACTTTGTTTTTTTCTCCAAGCCCAAATTCCTGCTTCTGCTCGATTTGATGTCCTTTCAGATTTAAACCATTTTTTAAGTTTTTTATTGTAATATGCCATATTTTAATTAATCTTTCTTAATTTAACTACCTTGCTACCTTATAGAAAATTCTAAATAGTTATTCGTCTCTCATTGTGAATGGATAGAAAGCTAATAATAAAGATTTTGGAATTGCTAGAAGAAGCTTATACTAACCCCCTCAAGGCAGAAGTATTAATGAAAAAAACAAAGTTAAAGGATATTGATGGGGAATTTTCTCAAATTATTAAATACCTTAAAGAGACTAATAAGATAATAGTTGTTCTTGTTCCAGAAAATAGAATGGGTCTGGCTACAAGAAGAGACGAATTACCTAAATGGTTACAGAAAATAGATGAGATTACCATCACCCCTCAAGGAATTGATTTTTTGAGAGAAATAAAAAGGATAGAAACCGATAAAAAAAGGAACGAACTCATTTCAGATACTACAATTGTTCTTACTCAAATTGCAATATTGGGTATTGTATTCACAATATACGAAAAATGGGATTTATCTACTGCTTTGAAGGATGTAGAGATTCCACTCTTATTCTCAGTAATTTTCTGGATTATTATAATCCCCTTCTCTTTACTTTTGATGTACAAAATCCTTAATATTGTTTTTAGTAAAGAAAGCTGGAGAGGAATATTCTTTGAGAGAGAATGAGATTTATGGGGGCGCTAGGTTAAGCATTTATAGGGAAAAGATAGAGCGAGCACTGTTTAAAGACCTCGATAATGGAGCGCAGAGGTCTGTAATTTAAAAATAGATTGAATTTACTCCTTTTTAATTTCGTCTTCTTTGAAAAGACTAGCTCCCAATTTTTTATATTTCTCCAATTGCTTTTTGTATAGACTGAGGGGGATTCCTCTACTTATTTTAGATCTTCTTTCTAAAACTTTCAGTTCTTCTTCAAGAGTTATTAAGAAAGTATCATATTTAGTTCTAATTCCTTGTCGGTTATCTGAACTCCAATATTTATAGGCAAAAATCAGAAATTCTTTCATTGCCAGCATACTGAGAAGTTCCTGTTGCGCTTTAGTTATTTCTAAGTTGTATATCTTCTCGTTAATATCTTTTTCTTCAGATAGTTGTAATTTTAAATACCATCCCGCTTTTATCATGCTTTCTAAATAATCTGCCCCGATTCCCCCTGAAGAAATTATACTTAGAAATTCAGAAAACTTATTAATAGAACCCCGTATTCTATCTTTAAGTTCTAGCTTATTAAAGTCCATATTTAGGAAATTTTCTGTAATTCCGATAGTTGATGTAATCCTCATAGGCTCTTTTCTTATTGGAATAAAGTATCTTTTAGCTTCTTCATGTTCTTTCTTTGCATCTTTGAGCCTATTTACGAGTTTAATTGTGTAATTAAGGTCCTCTTTGTAATTACTATTTATCTTCAGTTTATTGAAATAACTAATATACCCATTAACAATCCTTTTTTTATTTTTTTCATTAAATTTAAGACAATAAACTACATACAATGGGATTATAAAAATTCCAAAAAATAAAGTTTCTAGTAGAAGGGGACTGTTTACATCAAAAGCTATTTTCCCAGTGAAATTACCTAAAAAACCAGAGATTAATACGAGAATAATAAAAAATATGAAACCGGGTCTTGAAAAGAACAAATGTAATCTTATAAATACAAGGAAAAACGTTCCCATAAGAAGAACATAAAAAATTAAATCTAGTCCATAAATTGAATAATAGATGGCTGAAACGAATGTTAACAGCAGAAGGAGAAATTCTATCACCCTTAAATTCTTTTTTTTAATCCTAAGTTCATTGACATCTATAACTTCTGCAGCATATTCAAGAAATTTTACCGCCTTGAACACCATCCCAAATGAAACAATTCCCCATAACAATGCCAAGATATAAATGAGTATCATAATATAATAAAGGTTTCTTAATTTTATACTTTGCGCTTATACTTGGATAACCCTTAGAATCACATATCTTATATAAAAAAGTGAATTTTATATACTAACACTGCCTTGTGCTTTTATGAATAAAAGAGAAATTAATGATCGAGTAAGCAAACTCATTGGAAGTATCTTAATTTTTATACTTTTGATTATATGGATTCAATTTGAGTTATTAACAACAGCTTATTTTTTCATACTAATTTATTTTATTATCATCATCTCCTTTACTTTTCTGAAAGATGAAGGTAGAACACTAGTCAATATCATAATACTAATGTTCTCAACTTTTGTATTCATAGTACTGTTAAACAGTTGGTTATTTGAAAAACCTATCCCATTAGTAAATATAAATATCGATAGTCAAATGATGACTGCATTGTTCACTCTAATTCTTGCAGTATTTACTATGCTCAATGTTTATGTTTATAATAAGTCTATGAATCTATCCAGACTGACTAGTTTAGACATTTCTTATTCACATCCATTCATCTTTGGAATCCAAAATAAAGGAAATTTTTCTGCTAGGGATATTAAGGTAGAATTATGGTTAAGAAATATTTCTAAATGTAAGGAAAATTTAGATTTTAATAGGATTATAGAAAATATTAAAGAATTTTTTAAAGTTGAAACTAGAAGAGTAGATTTTATTGGTCCAGGAGACTCTAAACCTGCAATATTTAGCGAATGTTTATTTAACAAATTAAAAATAAAAGAAGTAAGATTGGTCCCTGGCTTTAGAGAAGAAGTAAAAGACTCCGAAACAGGCATAAAATACCTAATTTTCCTAAAAATTTCTTATTTTACAGATACTTTATACAAAACTCCTATCCCCCTAATAAAAACATATAGAATATCTATTTATCTGGATAAAAAAGAAAATAATTTTGGCATACTAGAATTATACTAGACAAACTATTTAGCCGATTAAGTATATATTCGAGTGCCCACCTTTTGCGACAAAAGGTATTACGCCCGTGCCGGGAATCGAACCCGGATTGCAGCCGCGACAGGGCTGAGTGTTGAGCCGTTGCACCACACGAGCATAGCGGTATTGTTTACTTTTGTTCTATCTCGTACCGCTGTGCGAGTAGAGCTTTGTGACGATGTATCTTTATGTTCTATCTCGCGTCACGAAGCGAGTAGAGCATAACACTTTCAGTTTCAATATGTTTTTAAACTTTGCTTTCCCTAAGTCTTTATGGAAAAAGAAGAGAGTGGTGTTATAAGATATATCATATTGGCGATTTTAATACTTCTGCTGGCTTTTTTGATTTACCTTCTGTATCAATATGCCCCTTCTAGCTATCAGTTATCCAATGTCAGTATTTCTAATGCTCCGTTTGGAACAGTCAATTTGTCTTACAGTGTTAAACAGTTTTATCCTAATATGAAATTTAACCATAATAAGATATCTTATAGTATTGAAGAGGCTTGTGATGAAGATAAAAAGGCAAGTATGATAGAAGCATTTAGGCTGCTTTCAGAACAAGTAGATGAAATAGAATTCTATGCAGTCTCCACCGAACCGGATATAGATGTTATATGCACCAAAAAAGTGGAAGGAACAACTGGCAGGAACTTTTTTGTGGCAGGTGAAGGGGGAGCAGAGCAGATTATACAAACAGGAAGGTACAATGTAATTACAAAAGGGGTTGTTTTGCTGTACGGAAGTCCTAGTAATTCGCTTAAATGTAGCTGGCCAAATGTGGAGCTGCATGAGTTGATGCACGTATTTGGTTTTGAACATTCTCAGGATAAAAACAGCTTGATGTATCCTTATTTAGAGTCTTGTGAACAGAAGCTGGACGAAGCGATAGTTAACAACCTAAGAGAGCTATATGCTCAAAAAAATCTCCCTGACCTATATTTTGAAAGCATTGAGGCAGTAAAGCACGGACGTTACCTAGATTTCAATGCTACTATTAAAAATTCAGGTGATATTGAAGCTAGAAATATTGTTCTCGTGGTCTTTGATAACGATGAAAAGGGCGAGAGCTTCCCAATTGAGAATATCGACTTTGGCGCAGGCATAACTTATTCTGTTTTTAATGCCAAGCTTAACAACAGGTATTCTACTATCGTAAAAGCAGTCATAGACCCAGATAACCTTATTAATGAAATTGATGAAAAAAACAACGTTGCAATATTGGAATTTAGCTGAGAATCAAGCTACTTTTTTAAAAAAAGAAACAAAAAGAACTAGAAAATTAAAAGTTGGTACGAGCCTATCTTTTTATTCTTCATCAAAACCGCCGCTGCTTGTATCTCCATCTCCAGTATCTTCGTCAACATCTCCTTCGTCTTCTGTCTGCTCTTTTACTTTTGCTATCTTTTTCATTTTTAGTTTTTCTCCTGAATAGGATAAATAGAAATGCTTTTTAAATTTTTGTTTTTTAAAAGATTTAATCCGGTTTTCTCTATTGAGATTCCCAATATTTTAGGGAATTTCTAATCCGCTATTTTTTTCCTAGTTCTTCTGATTTTAATTCGTCTATTACTAAGTCTTCTAGTTTGCCACTTAAGTTAACAAATCTTTTTCTTTTCTTATCCTCCTCAGTTTCTTCTCCTTCTTTCTTTTTTGTTGTTGCAGGAGCTTCCAGGTCTTTCAAAAAAAGTTCAATAACTGCTTCTTTTAATTCCTGGCCAGTCAGTGGAGAAATTAGTTCCCGAATCAGGTACCTTGCAGAAGATCCTGTATTGTAGGTGGCAGTACACAGATATCTCCTAGTGATTCCTAACGGTCGGTATTTGGTTGCTTCGGTCGGTTTGTTGGTTCTTCCAAATATAGCCATACCATGATCATATAACAGTATAATAAGGCAACACTATTACTTATATATTTTCAATAGTGAGGAATATATATCTTTCAGGATTGGGCTTGGAAAGAGAAAAATGGGAATTTTATCCTCTTGAAAAGGTTTAAAAACCGCGTTATCGCTGTTATAAGCAAGGAGGCTATTAGGATGGAAGGAGAAAAAAATAACGAGAATAAAGCTTGTATTTTTCCAAAATGCCCTAAATGTGGGAAAGGCTATTTACTGCCTTTTTCATATAAGGAAGATGTTTTTGAAAAATGGAAGTGCTCAGAATGCGGGCATACAATAGAAAAAAGAGAAAGAATTTAATTTTATTTTTTCTATTTTATTGTTATTATTACTTTTCTATTTTTTACTTGTTTTTTAATATCTTTTTGTTTCTAGTTAAATTTTAATAGTTCTAGCTGCTTATTTATCCATGGCTTCAATAATCAGAACAGGCGCAAATAAAGGCTTTTTATGCAGGCTAGGATTTCATAAATGGGGAAAATGGAGAAGAATTTCTATAATGAGCTCCAATGTCGTGGATTTAGAAAGAAAGTGTATGAAATGCGGGCAAATCGAGAGAAAAACAGTTCCAAGGGATTTTAAGTTTGGGTATGAATAGATTTTCTTTAATATTGCCCAGCCATTACCTGTTCATAAGATAAACCATAATTTAATGTTCCTAAAGGCCTGTATATATGATTTCTAGCAGGCGAGGACTCAAGATCTAGGTCTAAATCTGCTAAAATATCAAGTGCGCTATCCTTGTATAATTCAGCTGCATCTCTCCAATCTTTATCTGTTCTGACCACACCACCAGCTAAGCTTAATAATCTATGTGCCTTTTTTACTTCTTCAAAGATAGCTTCAGGAGTGCTTACTGAGTCATCCAGCATTGCCCGTGCATGTGTGAGAAGTTCAGTTGTTTGTTCTAAATAAGTTCTAGGCATTATGATAACAGAAAACTTAAGATATTTATAGTTGACGGCGTTACAAGCTTATCTTTTTTATTGGAATTATCTTAAGCTTCTGGCTCTTCTTATATCTGTTTTTGTTGCAGAATATCCTTGCTCCTGCATATAATCTCTTATTTGTACAAAAGTGTATTGATTAGATGGATCTTCAGTTCTTAAAAACTCACATAATGTGCTAAATGCTCCTGTATCTAATCTTTTTCTTGTCCTGGCTTTTGTCCTGGCTTCATCTTCTGTGTAAGATATAGGTGGGGCAATTCGCATCTGCATCTCTTGATTCTGGTGTCGTCCAGGCCGTAGGCTCATTTCTAACCTTAGTTCCGGACCTTTATCTGTCATTTTATTTTAAACTCCAATTCATTATTTAAGCTACTAGCCTATTTATAACCTCTCCTATTTCTGAGCTTCCAAATAACCTTTCTAAATTAAGTTTATGGGTTGCGTAAAAATCTAATAAATCGAGAGATGAGGAATTAGCATATAAATGAGAGGCAACAGCAAACAAAAATTTTGCTTCTCTAAAGTCTGAAATAGCAAGAGTACTTGCTTTGTTAGCAACTGCCTGAGCATAAACAGGGTAAGCATTAAGTGCGGCATCCAAATGATTTGTATCTCCAGTAAACAAGAATTCATCAAAATCAAATAAAGAACCTTTTCTCCTAGTTTCCCTGAACTTTCCTAGATTTTCTTCAAATCTTCTTCTATTTCCTTGTTCATTTGCTTTTTGCGCTAAAAAAGCATAAATCTCACAATTATCTCCCCATAATTTTAATCCCTGCCTCGCTGCTTGAATCGCCCGATTGTCTTCTCCTGTATTATCAAGGTCTATTGCTTGGTCTTTACAAACACAACTAAGTGCCTGATTAAAAGTTAAAGGAACAGCAGATTCGTAACCAATAGGCTTGTGTTCGTGACTTGTTGTTTCTAAGAAAAACTTTCCATTAGTATCTAAAACTAAATGTTCCAAAGGAACAAACCGATATATTGGAAAATCTTCTTGTCTTGCTGCAAGTTCTGGAACATCATAACTCATATCTTGCTGCAATCTTTCATAAAAAGTTCTTTCTAATTTAGAAACTTCATCTTGGGGATTAACAACTAACTGATATTTTGGAGTAAACCCAAATTCTCCCATTACTGCCCCAACAAGTAAAGGCAAACCCAAACAGTTTCCGGCTTTTCTTTTTAAAACATCCTGAACTAAATAACTATCTGCATCATAAGAAAATCCTGCGTTGTACAATGCTTCTTTTACCTGGATAGCAGCATCTAAGGGATTAGAAGATAAAGAAGGAATTCTGGAAATCAAACTATGAAATTCGGTTCTTACAGAACTCTTTGCTCCCGATGCTCTAATATAATTATCAATAAATTCGGCCATTATTTCTAGAATTAAAAGAACTTTAAAAACCTTTCCATTTGTAACTACTTTTAAATAATAAAAATCCCGCCACCCGGACTCGAACCGGGGATCTTTCGGGATCTGTACGGCTTATGGGGTTTCATGTTATCCCTCTTGGGAAAAATCCACCTTAGCATAAATGCTACAGCCGAACGCTCTACCACTGAGCTATGACGGGATAACTTAGAGAATTAAAGAGGCTATTTAAAGATTTTGTAAAGATATTATACAAGCCGACAATCTTTATATATCTCGGGGGCTCTTCTTTTTTATGGGAAATAATCGGGAAGCTTTACTTGCTCATTTAAGAAAGGGGGAGGGTTTGTTTGATTTTCCAGGAATTATTAAAGTAAAAAGTTTAGATGAAATTCAAGGGGGTATGGACCTATTAGAGATTCCTGATTCCCTTGATAACCCTCCAGTTTATTTACTCGAAAGAATACAAATTAAAAGCAGAAATGAGAAAGGTCTCCTTTTTCCTTGTATTTGCCTTGATATGCGCGGCGCATATCAGCTTGTATATAGCATAGCAGAAAAAGGATTAACTTTCTGCCCTACTAATGGCAGATCTCGTTTTGTAATAGGTGCTAAACATATTGATAATGGAGAGTATTACAGGTTTGGGAACTAATTGCAAATAGAATATTCTGATATATAAAAAATAAATAGCCGCGGTTATCTTATTATTTATGCCGAGCTTAAGAAAAATATTGATAACTACCGCGGTTGCATTTGCATTGGGCGGAGTTTCTTTAACATTATGGGATAGACATTCTACTTATAACAGATTTTATGATCAATTTGCAAGGCAAGTAAGTTCATTAAATAGCGACCAAAATCCAAACGACTATCCAAATGATGTGCAATGGAGAATGGCGTGCAAAGAAATTGGAATTGATTATGATCATCATATTCACCCGAAGCCAAGTAGAAAACAGATAAAAGACTATCTAGCTAAATATGGGATAGGCTTAGATGATGAAGGTTATAGAACAGATAATTTGAATGACGATAAAAAGAGATAAAAATAAGAGTTAGAAAATAATTTTACTCTTCTTCTTTGACTTTGCCTGGCTCACTGACAAAGAAAACCTTGTTGCTTCTGGTTTCTTTTATTCTTGCTTTTTTTTCATATATAGCTTTTGCAGGAGGCAGTTCAAATCTCCCAACTACCCCTATTTTAGAGTAAATTATATATGAAAGAACTCTATCTTCTCCTTCGTTTAGGCTTTCTAAATTCCATTCAAGCCTCCTGTTCTTTTCATCAACCCTGTCGGGAGTTATTGTCCCATACCTCTGGTAAAGTTTCACTATAGGCGGAAGTTTGTCTACAATATTTATCTTCTCTATATGCTTCTTGGCTTTTGCGCTTATTGATACTCTCAAGGCAAACTCCCCTCCCTTGGTTTTAACCTGCTGGATTTTTTTAGTGAGTATTAGGTCAGATTTCCAGTAGACATTTGCAATTATTGCCAACACCACTATCACTATAATTAATACAATTGGAATTACCCAATTGGTAGTTGCTACAACTCTAAGGGATTCTCCTGGCCTTAGCTCTTTTGCCCAGTAATAGTCTGCTGTCAGCCCTTCTCGTTCGGTTTTGGTTGGGGCAATGGCCAGAGTAGTGAATGGGCGAGATAATATGCTCTTTTTTATTGAAATCTCTGCTATTGCAGGAAGATTACCATCGTTTCTTTTTTCTATTTCTACTCTTTGAATAAAAAACCCTTCCTCTACTTTATTGGTAGCTAATCCTGATTTTTCAAGAAACCTGATTGTAGACTCTAGGTGCTCTTCTACTTCTCCAATTTTAATATCTGCGCCTAAGAGATATGGTCCAGCCATCAAAGTCTTCAGCTTTTCTTTATCTAATTCTGCAGTAAATGACTTTTTTTCTAGGGGGCCTAGGGAAAAATTTTCGCTAAATGAAAAAAACACCGAAGAAAAATCTGCGCTCATCTCCTTGAAATCAAAACTTTCCTTATTCTCAACGTATATTGTTGCCTTATCACTATCGGGAGTGAGGCTTTCAGAGGTAATTTGTAGAGCATCTTTTAATCTAGCGATGTTTATAGTAAGCCTGTCTTCTTGGGTTCCGGTATCAGAACCCTTTATTTTATAAACAAAGGAGAAAGCTCCTGGGTTCTTCTTTATAGTATCGCTTGCTGTAACATAAATAGTGAGCTCTCTGCTCTCGCCTCTAGAAAGCACAAAGGCATTTTTTGGGTTGATATCTACGCTTACTAAAGAGTAAATCTCAAAACTGTCCCTTTCCCCATTGTTTTTTATGGTGAGCTTAAAAATTGCAGGTTTATTTAATTCGGAGATAATCACATCACTTACCGCTTCTTTTTGTATGTCAAGGTTTATTGAGGAAACTAAACTAACTGAGAGTAGAAGCGATATTACCAAAGATGCCAAAAACAAACCTGGCAGCAACCTCGTTTTTCTGATTTTCATGATTATTAAGGATAGTAAGAATTGTTTTTAAATATTCTTCTTTTGGTTCATATACTTTATACCACACTATTCTCTTGGGGGCTGTTTTCCTTCAATAGCCAAAAAGGATTTTGACTGGGCAACTACTTCATCCACTTCTGCAAGAAGTTTGTCTTCATAGCCTTCTACCCTAGATTTTATGATATACCTGTCGTATACCCCTCTTAGAAACTTAAGAAATGGAGTGTTTTCCCATCTGTGCTCGTAATCTTTAACTAAAACAGCAGTAAACTTAATTTCTAGATACCCCTTGTTCATCTTTATTTTTGCCCCTTCTTTTTGCACTTCGGTCTCAGACATGCCTAAAATCAGCCAGTCTGACTTTATTAAAAACTGAAAGTAATCAGAGATTTTTCTTTTGGCTTCCCATTTTACTTCTATCTCTTTTCCATCTGCCTTAATTTTTTCAGTATATCCTTTTTCAACCAGTTTATACCCTTGGTCAACGAACCAGTCATAGAGAAATCTGTAAATCTGCTTGAAATCCCAGATTCCAGTATATTTTACTTTAGTTGCAAATATCTTGTCTTTTTCTGCCATGTTTCTCTCTTTTTAGTACTTATAAAAGAAAAAAGGTATTTAAATATTTTTGGCTTTACATGAAACCTCTAACATCCAAATCTCTTGCCTCTTTTGAGTCTATAACTGCTACGACAGAGTCTGGTAAAACAAAATCAGGAATCAAGATTTCCTCTTCATCTTTTGAACAAACAGAGGCATAATTTTTAAATGCTCTTTCAACCGGTACCCTAATAACATATACTGCTCCCAAATTATCTTTATATTTTGGGTGTATTCTAGCAATTCTAAATGATGCTGAGGCGGATAGGAAGTTCTCATAACCGCCATTTGATTGCATCCACATTAATTCCTCTAATTTATTTTCTGCTTCAAAATCCGAATGGCTATGTAACGGCTCATCTTTTAACAATTCAAGCATCTGGTCTAAATTTACGTTCCATCTATGATATGCAAATGAAAAAATCCCTTTCTGTTCCAAACCAGGATAATCGCCTCTGAATACATAAACGTGACCATCTTTAACAAGTCTAGGATTTAATTCTGCACCATTAGTCCTTAGTAATCTTCTATAAGCAGAACTTATCCCTGGGAGCAAATGTCTCCTAAGTACTTCATCTGGTTTAACACCTTCTACATAAGGTACTTCTTTTGACACCACCATGGCTAATTCAGGATCAGATTCTCTTCTTTCCTGGGCCAGCTTCTCTAAAATCTGAAGTTTTGCCTTTGGTGGACTTTCTTGCCTCATTACTCCATCTACTGTTTGCATACCTTTTAGTTAAAGGCATTAGCTTATAAATGTTTCTATATATAACTACTCTTTAGTGGCTATAAATACCCTCCCTTACTATTCTTTATATGATAAAAAGGTTTAACAGCGACTAAATAAAGAGAATTAGAAAAATCTGTAATTTACATTGCTTCTCTGCACTCTTCACATATCATCCGGTTATCTACTTTATAGAGCAAATTAAAGTTGCCGCATTCTTCGCAGGGGCCTTCCCTGAAGCTTTCTCCAGCGTTCCTTCTTCTCAGCTTTTCACTTTCCTCTTTTATTTGCATTATCTCTGAAGCGAATTCGAATAAGCCGGGCTCAATCCTAAGTATATCTTTTAAAGTTAAAAAACCTATGATGTTCTTATTGACTGTAACTGGCAGCCATCTATATTTTGTTTTTCTCATTGTCTGCAAGGCCTGATAAAGGTCTGCGGATGGTTTTATTGTCACAAGTTTCTTGGGGGCGATTTCAGAGGCTTTTATATTTCTCAACTCTTTTTTTGATTTTTTTGTCATGGCCCATATTATATCTCCTTCGGTGAGGATTCCTTTTAACTGATTGTTCTCCTCAAGGATTAAAGAGCCCACTCTCTTCTTAACCATTTTTTTAGCACAATCTAAAATAGAAGTATCTGGAGGAACTGAAATAAAGTTCCTGGTCATTATATCCCCTGCCTTTACTCCAATCTTCATTGTGTTGTAAAGGCATCAAGGTTTATAAATCTATAGATAAATGAGATTAACTTTTGAGTTAGAAAGATACAATTCATTGTTTGCCGGCTTGTTCGCTCAATAGAGACTGTAAATAATTTTTTGCTAGGCTCAAGGCATCTTTATATCCTTCATTATATTCTGGATCTTTTAATTCGGGAGAGATGATTACCCTCTTTCCTTCCTCGCTTTCTAGCATTATAAAATCTGTAGAGTCTGGAACAAAACCGTTGAGTTGAGAGTCGTAGAATTCAGTTTTCATAAAGCCACTTCCATCCAATAGAGTTAATGCAGAAGAGTATTTGCCCTTAGATAAAAGCTCTTCGAGCTCTTTTTCAAGACTTGGATTTGAGCCTGAATATGCAGCGAGGTCTAGCGCTTCCGCCTTTTTTCTTACATCTATAGATAAGTACATGCTATGCCCTTTGGGATTTCTTCCAAGCTTAACAATGCCTTTGTCCAAATGAAGTTCTTCGCTTAATTTTACAACTTCTCCAACTAGCTTGCTTGTTTCACTAGAATAAGCTACTTCTTTTTTTTCAGGTTGAACTGGAGTTTGTTTTTGAGGCTGCTGAATTGGTGGATTCTGATACTGCCGGATTGGGCTAACTGGCTTTTTTTCTTCAGCACAACCATTAAGCAATAAGCACAAGCCAGCTACTGCAAAGAATTTTCTTAAACCCCCCATAAGATACTATAAGCTAAGAGCTATATAAGCATTGTTAAAATAGAAAGCTTTATAACTAAATTTTAAAATCTTCAACTAATAAAGGCGCAACCTCTGCAATTTCTTTTTTGGTTATCAAACCAAGAAAATTTTGGTCCCTCTTTACAACTGCAAAATCGGCCTTGTTCTCTTCCATCAAATGGAGAGTTTTAACAAGATCAGAATCTGGGCTGACGACTATATAATTTTTGTTAATCTTCATCTTTTCGATAAGTACCTCTTTATCCTTGCCGTACATAAGCCCCCTAAGGATTTCGTCATGCGCCAACACCCCTGAGAAATATCCGTTTTTAACTATAAGGCAGGCTTCTTTGTCTTTGTCTAGTTTTTTAACGCACTTCAGAAGTGGTAGAGAAGAATCAATAATCGGGAAGTTTTTGTCCATAATTTCCCCGGCAATTATGCCAGTTTTTGTGGTTTGCATTTTCCCTTATCACTTAATTTAGAGAGAGTGAATATAAACAGCGAGGATGTATGCCCCACCTCTCTTCAGATGGCTGAGCCAGACCTCGCTGTAAAAAGGATACGATATATACCTACTTATAACTGCTCGATATATGGTATATACAGTATATATCTTTATATTCGCAAGAGAAATAAGTCAGATATAGAGGAGAAATTCATAAACTTTAAAAGCAAATATACACAATATATACCGATATATATTCTATAAAATATATATTAGAAAACAATAACCCTTTTTAAACCCCATTTTCTATTATTTTCAGCCTAGGGGAAAGAGAAAGCACAAACTTAATTAAAAGTCTGAGTTAAGATGAATCAAAGAAAATTAATAAAGCTGGGCAATTCAAGCTATGCTATTGCCTTACCTAAGGACTGGATAGACAAGGCCGGCTTAAAAAAAGGAGACAACGTCTTTCTTGAAGAGAATTCTGGCGGGGAGATTGTCCTATGGTCCAGGATAAAAAAGTTTCCAGATGAAAAAATTAAAGAAATAAGTATGGAAGACGATATGCCTAAAATTAGGAAAGAAGTTATAGCCGCGTACATTAATGGATACACTTCTATAATCTTTACTCCAATAAAAGACAGAGAAAAGAAGAAGGAAGTAAAAGATTTCATAAGTTCACTATTGGGTTTTGAGGTTATTGATGATGGAGACAAAGGAGTAGTCTCAAAAGATTTTTTTGATATAAGTGAAGCAAAAATAGACAATTTTATTAAAAGAATGGATAATAATCTAACTGAGTGTTTTGAGATGCTCGCTTCTTCATTTCAAACGGGCGGCATAAAAAAATCTGAATACGAGGAAATATCAAATACTGATAGGGATACTACCCGATTTTATATGTTAATCTCTCGCTTGTTCTTTAAAGGGACAAACAACCCCTCTATATTAAATGCCCTTAAGAAAGACTCGTTTACTTTTTTTAATAACTGGTGGTTTGCGCAGAACCTGGAGCATATAGGAGACATTGTAAAAGAGCTTTCATGTTTAGTCTATAAATCAAACACAAAAAAAGAAAAAGTTCAGGAGTTGCATGAAGTCTTCTTAAAGATATTCGATTGTTATAAGGGGTCTATTGAAGTAGTTAACAGCAACGACAAGACAAAGGCTATTTTATGTGCAAAGAGGGGCAAGGAAGTCAGCAGTCAGTGCGATAAGCTTGCCCAGGAAAGAGACAGCACAGTAGCTAAACTTGCAATTAAGTTTAAAGAGCTGGAAACTGCTATATATCAAAATTTAAAAATAATAATTTATTTGCGAGAAAATGACAGATCAAACTGAAAGGTTAGGAACTCAAGCAAGCAGGACAGAAGAAAGAAGACTTTCTAGCATGGAACCTATTTTGTCACAAGTAACTTTGTATCTCCCAAGTATCGTGCAGGCTCTTACTAACACAGATGAAGCTATTGACATACAAAATGTGAATCTGGATGTAAAAAGAACCGGATGGAGAGTAGGAAGGTTTTATGATGGTAGAGTCTCCTACTTTCGAGGTTCTGACCCTGCAGAAAGGCAAGTAGATTTCTTTGTTAAACTTTTTGGCGCGCCTGAAGATGGCGAAAGAGCTCCTATGCCTCTTAAAATGGAACATAGGCTATATCAGATTATGGAAGGAAGTGGCGTTGTTCCAAGGGCATTCACGTTTTCTGAATTAGATGGGTTTCTTATCCTTGAGCATGGGGGAAGATTAACTTCTGAAGATAAACTTGCCAGCCCTGCCCCGGAGCCTGATGATTCTTGCCCTCTAGAAGAAACAATCTTAAGTAATATCGCAAAATTCAATGCATGGGCTTACCAACAAGCCAGTGTAATCTATCAGCAGCAAGATATCAGGAGATGGGTTAGCGAAAAAAGACCTACAGCAGAAAGGGCCATAAGATACTTTACGGATTTTCTGGCTGCCAGGCATTTAGAAGAAGACCCTGAAAGAATAAGACAATTTGGCGAGAAGTATAAGGTTTTTGAAAGAATGTACGGAGAGAATGGAAAACAACCAGTTCATGGAGATTTAAGGAGGCAGAACATAGTAGGACCTTCTGGAGAGGAATGGAATGAACATAATATAAAAATTGTTGACTTGGGCCTGGTTGAAGCTGATCCTTTATACAGCGTTGCCCAGTTTATTACTTCTCCAGGAAGAAATGCAGATCCAGGATTATGGAACACTCTTATGGAGCACTACAAACGCGAAGAAGCTTCTCAAACAGGGATTTGTGGAGGAAGGGGCATAAGGTTTAATCGGGAAGCCATGCAAAGAGCCTATTCTAGATTTTATATCTCTACAGTACACTCTTCTATGCGCGGCCTTGCTAAAATGGCTGTGCTGAGAAACGAATTTCCTAAGGATCATGAGAGATTGTTAGTGGCGAGGCCGGTTTTAAGAAATCACGATGCAGAGATGTTTGAAAACCTCCAAACTGCTGTCCATTATATTGCCAGAAATACTAAAGAGCTTGGATTTGGCTCTGGGGAATTTAACGATGTTAAATGCATTGAAGAAGCAGTTAACAGTTATAAAGAAAAAGTAGTAGATTATCACGAATAAAAATTAGTTTAGTTATTCTCCATTACAATAATCTTTAAAAATATAGACAAACAAAAGTTTCTGTAAAACTAATTGTTTGAAAAATGGCAATGTCATTTTTCAAATCCTATATAAACAAAAAAGATACTTAATTTGAAAAATGCCAGAAAGACAACCTATATTCATACTTCCGGAAAATGTGCAAAGAATGATTGGAAAAGATGCTCAAAGAAATAATATCATGGCTGCACGATTAGTTGCAGACGCTGTCAAAACTACTTTAGGGCCAAAAGGCATGGATAAAATGTTGGTGAGTGCTACAGGGGACATTACTGTTACAAACGATGGAGTTACAATTCTTGAAGAAATGGAGATAGAACATCCTGCAGCTAGGATGATGGTTGAAATTGCAAAGACGCAGGAAGATGAGGTTGGGGATGGCACAACAACTGCGGTAATGCTAGCTGGAAAACTTCTTGAAAATGCTGAAAAACTTCTAGATAATAAGATTCATCCTACTGTCATCACCAAAGGATATAGACTGGCTGCTGAAAAAGCTCAGGAGATACTAAAAGAATTAGCAATATCTATAACTCCCGACCAAGAAGATGTTCTTATGCATATAGCCCTGACTGCAATGACTGGAAAAGGAGCTGAAACAGTCAAGGAAAAGTTTTCAGAGATTATTGTAAGGGCAGTAAAGCAGGTTGCAGAGAATGGAAAGGTGGATTTGACTAATATAAAAATAGAAAAAAACAAGGGTTCTGGATTAGAAGATACAGAGCTAATAAGGGGCATAGTCCTAGACAAAGAGAGAGTTTCTATTGACATGCCGCAGAAAGTCAGCAAGGCTAAAATTGCCCTGCTTGACTGTGCTTTGGAGATTAAAGGGCCTGAAACTGAGACTAGAATCTCAATAAGCAGCCCAGACCAGTTGCAGCAGTTCGTCGACCAGGAAGATCATATTCTGAAAGGAATGACTGAAAAAATAAAGAACTCTGGGGCAAACGTTGTTATCTGCCAGAAAGGCATTGACGATATTGCCCAGTACTATCTGGCTAAATCTGGAATTTACGCGGTCAGAAGAGTAGCCAAAACAGACATGGAGAAATTGGCTAGGGCTACTCAGGCAAGAATTGTCAGCAATTTAAATGAGCTTACCCCTGAACAACTGGGAAATGCAGAAGAAGTTGAAGAGGTTAAGAAAGGAGAAGATATTTTTACTTACGTTAAAGGATGCAAAAATCCAAAAGCGCTTACTATTCTAATCCATGGGGGTACAGAGCATGTCTTGGATGAGATGGAGAGAGCTATTAAGGATGGATTAGGGGATGTAGCTTCTGCATTAAAGGATGGAAAAATTGTTGCAGGAGCAGGAGAAACTGAAATTGAGCATTCCAAAAGATTAAGAGAGTACGCCAAGAGCATGGGCGGGAGAGAGCAGCTAGCTACTGATGAATATGCAGCTGCGTCAGAATACATACCTA